>Ga0114951_10000195_pt1 | contig 85654 bp, 66 predicted proteins | sample AM7aDNAmetaG_FD_88677 | JGI IMG/M metagenome (GOLD analysis project Ga0114951, IMG submission 88677) | Freshwater microbial communities from Finland to study Microbial Dark Matter (Phase II) - AM7a DNA metaG | ecosystem: Environmental > Aquatic > Freshwater > Lake | place: Finland: Lake Alinen...
AAAAACGCTCGAATAACTTTCCAGCGAAGCCGAATGGAGGGTCACCCTCTCCCTGATGTGATTGATGCGCCAGGTCCGGTGCGCGGGATCCTCCAGCGCCACCCGCCTCACGATCCCGTGGACATCGTAACCCTTGTTAAGCAAAAAATCCGCCAGATAAGACCCATCCTGCCCCGTGATTCCCGTGATAAGAGCTTTCTTCATTTTTCATTCCCTCAATGTTGTTGATTAAAAAATGTTCGAATTGCGCAAATTAAAGATTTGAAAACTGATTCTCAAAAATGCGGGGAGCTATCGGCCCCACGGAACGCGATAAAGATATGCCCAAACCCTCTTTCGAAAGCGTCCAAGCCAATTCCAAGGACTCGCCATGATTGCCCGAGACCCTACAAATACTCGGAAATGTCGCGAGTCAGGAAGTCCTCCAAAGAGACGCCTGCCTTACCCACAATGAAGCTTTTGGCTGTCTTGAATTTCTTTTCGAATACAGCTAATCCGCTAGAGCGCTGTTTCTTTCGGCCACTTTTGATTTCAACTGCGGCCAACTCATCTCCTTTGCGGATTATGTAATCAACCTCTTGATTCCCTTCCCGCCAATAATATAGTCGCCAGCCTCTTTTATCGCACTCTTGAAAAAGATATGCCCCAACAGCAGCCTCGACAAGCCGGCCCCAGGCCTCTGAGTCATTCTTCAATTCTTCGAATGTTTTTTGCGCGATCGCCGTGATAAGAGCGGTATTGAGCGGAAGCCATTTCGGGCTGGAGGCTCTTTGCCTGATCTTCCTTTCAGAATATTTCTCAAGGACCGCAATCAAGTGCGCCGCCATCAAAAGCTGCCCGTACCCGGCCAAGGTTGTCGTGTTACCAGCGTCCGAAAGCTGGCCGAGCTTTTTTTGATAAGTCAAGATCTCAGCCGCATATTCGCAGGCCAGGACAAAGACTTTCCGTAGTAGCGCCGGCTTCTCGATCCTGTTCATCAAGAGAACATCTTTGGATATCGCCGTTTCAATCAAAGAGTTACGGACATATTCCGCCCATCTTGCGTTGTTTGTAATAAGAGACGCGGCTCCGGGATAGCCGCCAAAGTAAAGAAACTGGTCAAGGTTCCACCCAAAACATTCTCGGCATTCCCGGAACGTCCAGTGGCTACATCTTAAAAGTTCAAAACGCCCAGCTAGGCTTTCCGTAAGCCCCCGCTGCAGTAAAAGCGCCGACGATCCTAGAATCGCAAGCCTGATATCGCTCCCCGAAGAACGATCTTCGTCCCAGAGTTTTTTTACAACTTCAGACCAGCGTTCAATCTTCTGGACTTCATCCAGGACAAGGATCACGGTACCGTGTTTCAACGACAAGCTGCGGGCATGCTCCCACTGTTTTTCAATCCAAATGGGTTCGGGAGGCGCCGGCAGGTCAGCAGCACCGTAGTGCGACGGGAGACGCAACTCTTCAAGAGATTGCTTGACAGCTGTTGTTTTTCCAACTTGACGCGGACCTATAATGACTTGGATAAAACGAGCTTTTTCAGCAAGCCTGTGGCTTATCTGTAACTCTATATCTCTTTTAAAATAAGGGAGTTGTGTCATTATATCTGATTATCTCAACGCTCTGAGTTAATTGTGACCCCGGAGATTACTCAGTCTCCCGAAAACTCAGAACTCCCCTTGTTAAGTCCTAGCCGTATCGCATAGGCCGTGTTGGAAATTTTGATTATTTCGAGTCGTAGCTTGCGCGTACTTTCGAGAGACAACGTTTGCCATTCTAAAGTAGAACTTCAGTTTGTCAATAATCGGTCAGGTCGATACCGGGACATTATAACGGCACGGGCGGAGCGCTTCCCGCTGCTCGCGGCATTCAGGCTCACCGCACGAAAGTCACTTCTTGTAACAAACAAACAGGATCTGAGCGGCCGTGATCCACGGCAGATATTTCTCGCACCACCGGCCGATCCGTAACCCAAAGGGGCTGGCCTCATCGAACGTGGATTTGTCCCGGAGGCGGTCCGAAAAGCACATGACCGCAGCGCTGTGATCCAGAGGATGGATTTCCCGGACTTCGAATCCCTCCTTTGTCAGAATGGCCGCCAATTCGTTTTTTTTAAAATACTGCTCCCAATAATGACTGTCCAGAGGCTTTCTGAAAAGACGGCGGAAAAAGGCACTTCGCTTTAGGGCTCTGAGCGGAGCCTGTATCCGCATAAAGAGATGATTCTGTGGCACCATCACCAGAAAGACCCCGCCCTGCTTTAAAACACGATGAGCTTCTTGAATAGCTTTTACGGGACCCTCCGTAAAATGCTCGATCACCCCGAGCGAAATATACCCGCCAAAGTGATCGTCAGGATAAGGGATCCTGGCGACATCCCCGACGCTCACGGGGAGCGTGGGATCAAAAGCGAGCACTTTCTCGATAGGCTCTTTATTGTAATCGATCCCTGCAACGTCGTAACCAAGCTGACGCAACTTGATCAAATAAGGCGCCAGTCCACATCCACCCTCCAGAATTTTATCTTCCTTGGGCAAAACCCTTAAAAACACTTCCAATTGTTTTTTGACTCTCTCATAAGAAAAGATCTCCAGGATCTCATCCATGCGGATGTTCTCCCAGTTCTTCTCCCAGGCTTTTTGGGTGCCCAGATCGGTTTTTTCGTTTTTTTCCATCTTCATAGACATCCCTATCAGAGATTTAAGGACAGAACTTCAGTTAGACTAAGCAGGCGCTTGTAAGGCAAATAAACATCGGCACCAACATTGACCGGTGTATATGAACCAGAGGACAAAATGTTCGATTTTGTAATAATCAAAGAACTTAAGGCATCCCAATACATGCAAGCAAACCCGCAACCATGGAATTATGAAAGGCGTATTACAAATAAGTGTCTTCAACTATGAAATTAGGCCTATTCCTCGCCGCGTCCATTGTCCGCCACACATACTCGCCGATAATGCCAAGTGCAATCGTCTGGAACGAGGAGACACCAAGGAAAACAACCATCATGGCCGCCCAACCCTGCAACGGGACAAGACCAGAGAATTTTGCGTAGATGACAAATAACCCGTAAAGAAAAGAGATTAAGCCGAGCACAAGACCCGCCACGCTTATCAAACGCATCGGGAAAAAAGAAAATGAGACGAACGAATCGACGAATAGCTTTATCTTTTTCTGAAGCGTCCATTTCGACTCACCCAGTTCTCTTTTTCTTCTAACATACGGAATACTAACATAGTCATATTTAAGCCATGACAAAAGATAGATTTGATTTGTGTTTTTTTCGTTAATGCGCACAACCTCATCCCTTAGTTGCCTGTCAAAAAGAACTAAGTCGTAACCACCGCTCGGGATGCCCGGCAGTGCAAATTTCCGAATGAGAAAATGGTATGCGTTAGAGAATATTTTTTGAAAAAAAGGGTCCTCCCTACCCTGTCTGTTTGCAATGACTAATTTTACGCCACGAACCCAATAGTCGTACATTTTCGGAATAAGCGTAGGCGGATCCTGGAGGTCAGCGGCAAGTATCACGTTACAATCGCCCGTCGCATAGCCCATTCCGGCCAAAATGGCATTGTAAGACCCGAAATTGCCGGAAAGCTTTATAACTTTCACCTTCAGCGGATAGTCGTTCCTGAATTTGACCAGCTCTTCAAGCGTGTTATCCTTCGACCCATCGTCAACCATGACGTATTCAAACACAACGTCTGACGGAAAACCGCTTTCATTGGCAAGTAATTCTTTTACAGTAGCGGGGATGTTCTTCTCGTTAAAGTAGCATGGAATAATCACGGAAATCTTAGGCATACATATCCCCATTTAATGAAAGCACTACAAAATAAATTGTCGCACGCTTATCTTCACGCAAGCCTTTACGCTGAATCACCAGTCGTTCACGGCCTGGCATACAAGTTCAAGATCCTCTTCAATGAGCGTTGGGCTTATCGGCAGGCTCAAGACTTCCGCTTGGATTTGCTCAGTGGTCGGCAATCTCATTGATTTCCATTCACGGTACGCCTGCTGTTTGTGCGGCGAAATAGGGTAATGAATAAGCGTTTGAATGTTCATCTTCGATAAGTATGCCTGCAGCATGTCGCGGAGTGGGGTGCGAATAACAAAAAGGTGAAAAACATGTGACAGATTAAAGGCAAAAGAACCACACGGATTGTCTATTGGCATTACGATATCTGGGCGTTTAATGTGGTCCCTATAGTATTGTGCGATTTCTCTCCGGCGCTGATTTTCAGAATCCAATCGTTTGAGTTTTAACGAAAGAAAGCCAGCCTGCATCTCGTCCAGACGGCTGTTAAAACCTTGGTGATCGTAAACATACTTTTCTCTCCCCCCGTAATTGCTGAGAGATCTTACGAGCGCAGCTAGCAGGTCATCGTTAGTGGAGACAGCCCCAGCGTCACCCAGCGCCCCTAAATTCTTCGCGGGGTAAAAACTGTTCCCAGCAGCATCCCCCAAAGCGCCGCTTCTCTTACCGTTCCATATCGCGCCAATCGCTTGCGCATTGTCTTCGATGATTTTCAAATTGTGGCGCTTGGCGATAGCCACCAGCTCATTACTCCAGCAAATTTTCCCATAAAGATGAACCACCATAATGGCGCGAGTCCGTGGGGTGATTTGCCGCTCAATGAGAGAAATGCTCATGTTGTAAGTACTTATATCCGGCTCAACCAGCACGGGGTTCAGCCCATTGTCAGTGATGGCCAGAATAGAAGCGATAAAGGTATTTGCCGGCACAAGGACCTCATCGCCTTCCCGCATTACACCCATTTCAATGTAAGCCCTTAAGATAAGACGAAGCGCATCTAAACCATTCGCTACGCCAACAGCATGTTTCGTTCCCAGATAAGCCGCCAAATCAGTTTCAAAACTCTTCACTCGCTCCCCTTGCAAATACCATCCGGAGTCAATGACCTCCGCAGCGATCCGTTTAAGCTCATCGGAGTATTGCGAATTGATTTTCTGGAGATCGTGAAATTTAATCATTTCAAAACAGGCTCGCACCCAAGCAATTCGTATTGCCTGCCCGCATCATCAACGAGTTCATCCGAGAGCACAATGCCAGCACGAGTGATATACCCCTTTTTTTTCGCGGGATTACCGTACCAAACAGTAAACGGTGGAATCGTTTTCGTTACAACACTACCCGCCCCGATTAGCGAGTTTCTGCCAATCACATTGCCGGCCAATATGGTTGCATTGGCACCAACCGATGCACTCTCCTCCACCACTGTCCTCTCAAAGGATTTCGGATACACTTTCGATCTCGGGATTAGATCATTTGTAAAAGTGACATTCGGACCGATAAAGACACCATTACCAACTCTCACGCCATCCCACAGTTGCACCCCTGATTTTATGGTTACGTTGTCACCGACCACGACATCATTCTCAATAAAAACATTGAAGTTAATATTGCAATTTTTACCGATGATCGCTCCCTTTAATATGACACAGTACTGCCAAACGATCGTTCCGTCACCAATCGTTGGGCTTTGAACGTCCGCAGTCGGATGAACTTTAGTTGGCATTTTTAAACGCCTTAAACGTTTCATGGTCCCTTAAATAGTCAGCCTCACGATACACTTCAGAGGCTAAAACAAGACAAATGGCGCCCGAAGAAAACTCCACAAGTTCGCGCCATATACCTGGCACTACCAGCAAACCATAGTCGGGCCGATTAAGTGTTACTATCTTTTTATTAACCCCATCGCACAGCATCACATCGAATGAGCCACTAACAGCTACAATTAATTGAAAGAGTTCCTTATGGGCATGTCCACCCCGGGCTTCACCACCGGGTATATCGTAAAGATAATAAACTCGTTTCACATCAAAAGGTACGTTCCTCTTCCCTTCCAACACAGTAATATTGCCAGCTCGATCACTTATTTTACTTAACGAAAGTATGGAGCAATCATACACGCTACTTTTCATGCATCCTCGTATATGCTAAAAATTCATCGTAGTCACGAATATAATCGCTATCAACAAAGTGGGTAGAACTCAAAACCATGGCCACTGAGTTGGTTGAAAAGCTCTGCATATGACGCCATAGGCCGGGTGGAACATAAAGGCCATAATATGAGCGATTCAAGGAAAAGGTTTGCTTTGTTTTTCCGTCATCAACGACGATATCGAAGCTGCCGGAAAGCGCTACAATTAGCTCCTGCTGCTTCTTGAAAGCATGTCCGCCACGCATCTGCCCGCCCGGAACATCATATATCCAATAAACTCTTTCAATCTTAAAGGGAACGTGTTTTTTTTCTTCAATAAATGAAAGATTCCCCCTGGCATCGATAATCTTCGGGAGGTTTTGAAGGGCACACTGAACGGACTTCATCTTATAGCTTCCCTATGGTGTACATTACACAAGCTAGCTCAACATTCAAAAGAAGCTCACTTTTTAGTCTATGGTGTTAGTTATGCTATCCTGAGGATGCGTGCTCTTGAAAATCTGATATGTGGGGTCCTGTGTGTATCCGAGTAATGGCTCAAAGGTTTCTTGTATGTATTTATAAATTTCCGAATGGGTGTTCGAAAAGCGCAGCGCGTCACGACCATCGAGAGGCAGGTCGCACAGAACAACAAACCCGGGATTCGCCTTCTTAATCCTCAGAATTTCAGCTTGCTGATATTTTTTGTTACGGGGCCAGGTTGGATAGATTTCAAGCGTCGGAGATTTGCGCTTGAAAATCGCGTACGCAGACGGAAAAACCGGGATAGCAATAAAACTCCTCCCTCTCGGAGCGTAATCGTCAACAAGACGCTTTATCATGCCGATATAGGCCGCATCGCCTGGGTAGATTTTGAGCATGCTCCCCGCTACGTCACACGGCACGTACTGTTTGTTGGACCAACCGGGGTGATTAGGTAGCATCACTAAAACGCTTGAACAAAAAAGCAACGCAGCGAAAGACCACTTACGCCTCAACGAACTGCCGGACAGCAGAATCAGGAGTCCGATCAGAAACGGAAAAATGCCTAGCGCCAAATGACTAATGTCGGCGCGCGAAAATATGTAGTGAACATAAGGCAGCGCCAAAAAAGAGCAGGCCGCAAATGTCGAATCAATAGGACGATTTCGCATGCTTTGGCGGATCGTCAAGATGAGGGCGCCTATACCAAAAGCAATTGTGGCGATAAAGAAAAAACCCGTTAGTACACCGCGCAAACCAGCGCCAAGAGAAACATGCCCGAACTGTACAAGCCAAGGCCATGGCACCGGGAGTGGGTTATTTGTCCCCTTCAATTCAAGAAACAACGCAAGGATGCCTTCCCAGAACGCCGACGCAAAGCCGGGAATCAGGACGAGCATTATCAGCAGGGGAAGATAACCGACAGCAATTCCCGTTAACCAGATAAAAAACCCCCGGATAATGCCAAGATCGCTTTCGCGGTTGCGCGCAACGTACGCCATAGCGGTAATACTGCCGACAACGCCATAAACCGCGTGGTTACGTCCAAACATCGCGACGACTCCCAAAGAAAAACCCATCAAAAAATATCGATGCCCCGTCGGTCTATGGATGAATAACGAAAGAACTCCAATCAATAGTATCGTAATGAAAATATCGCATTGCTTGAACCAGGGGAACATCCAAGCCAGTAACGTGGTCGCCGCCACCAGCAAAAAAAGAAAGTCTCTTCTTGATTCGCTGCGAGAGAGCATGATGAGGCCGATAAACAAACCTAGGAATTGAAAAATTGCGTTCGCTATTCGCAGCGAAATGATGCCGTTGTCTCTCAAAAAGGACATGACCATTGCGACCCAATAAAAACGCCCCGGATCGTAAAGGGTGTCAAAATCACGAATTGGAACCTCGCCAAGCAAAACCCGCTGCGCCCCATACCAAAGAAAACCTTCATCGCCAGTGCTTAACCCCATATGTCCCTGCCAAAGAAAAGAAGCTAGCACGGCGCCCAAAGCCAGGAGCATGGACAGAAGAATCCCGCTATTTTTCTTTCCGGGCATCGGAGTTTTTATCGCAATGGAGCTGAAAGTCATATAATCCACCCCGCTAAAGGCAAAAGTTATAATCTGATCAGATGAAGAACAAACTAACCCTGCTGAAAATCTATTTTGAGTTGCACCAGCTAAACAGTCTGAGGGAGATTCTATGTCTTCGTTTTCCTCAAAACAAACTCGACCATGTCTCCGGCCCTAAACAGATTCACAATCAGCGAGTAAGGAAATAGGACCAGCTTAAGAAGTTCGCTATTCCAGATCCGTTCGCAGCGCATCAGTTCCAGCTTCTTCCCGAACACTGCCGCAAGCACGAAAAGAACACTCGCGACAAAGGTAAAAGTCCCCTCAATGGCACGAGAGCTTACCACCTCAAACCCAGTGATTTCAAATAGTCTTTTTAGATTTCCGGAAGAAAAAGCGTAAACATGGCGGGGTGCCTCAAGCGGCATCCAATACTTCCTAAAGATCGAGAAAGTCACGGACGCCGCATTCGGTACCTGAATACGTAACAGGCCGTCCTCCTTAACAATGCGTCTTGCCTCGGACAGCAATTGACTGACGTCGCGAACATGCTCAATCACATTGCACAAGTTGATCAAATCAAAAAAGTTCTCCGGATAACCAGCATCCCACAGATTTCCACAACGGACGTCAATTTCAGGGGCAGATGTCTTTAAACGGGACAGAGCTGCCTCACTAATATCATTCCCATAACAAACGCAGCCCAACGTTCGCTTCTCAAGCAGATATCTGCCATCTCCGCAGCCGACATCCAGAATACGCGAGCCCGGCACGACAGAAATGTCTCGGTTTAAACCCAGGATCTTTGAATAGAGCAGGCAATTCAAAGCCTGCAGAGGATGTCTCAGATAATGGGCCACCTTTTCCTTTCGTGAGCGGCGAGGAGTTATATTATTTGAATTTTCATAAGAGTAATAGTTATCCGGATAATAACTTTTGAGTTCCTCGTCCAAGAGTTGTGGATAAACCAGAATGAGCCCGCAATCGCGACACCGGTAAAGCTTGAACTCACCCGGGAGATAATGGATCCGGTCTTTCCCGTTAAAAAGAAGATCAAACTCCATGTTCCCGCACACCTTACATGGGGCGATCAGCACGGAACCTCCGTTGTAACCGCCGGTACAGATCCGGGAAAAGGCACTCAACGATCCCAAGGCCTTTGCTTATCAAGGTATCGGGCCGCAAAAAAAGATAATAACGGATGAACTTCCATCTGGAAAAGATGCTTTTATGGGCTTTCTCACTCAAAAAACATTCAAGATTCTTTTGTTCGACCCGCAAGAACGGCTGCAAAAGCCTCACCTCCCTGCCAAGCTGCTCTTGAAACCGCGCTCGGTCTGATACGGAAGGGTAGAATGCTCCGATATTATTATGTTGGTGCTGGCGGTATTTAACGAGGGCCTTTTTTGAATATGCGATCTTGCCCAAAGAGGACGCGACAATGAACGCCAGGTGATCATGCATGAGCGAGCTTTCTCCGGGGACGGCGATCAGAAGATCTCGAACTTCCCGGCGAAACATCATCGAACATCCGGGCATGATATTCCGTAGCAATGCAAGCTCGCGGACCCGGCCGCTCCGGGGTTGGATCTGCGCTGCCTTCCAAAAGGACTTATGGGTCACTTTCAAACTCTCGTCGCAAATCTGGAGATCCGAGTAGGCCAGCATAATCCCTGCATCTTCCGCAATCTTTCCGGCCAGGATATTCAGCTTGTCAATTCTCCAGACATCATCTTGATCCGCAAAACAGATCAACTCTCCGCGGGTCAATGCGAGAGCCTTCAAAAAATTCTTCTTAATGCCGAGATTCGTCGCGCTTTTTAGGATCTTGATGCGAGAGTCCTTGAGGGAGAACTCCTCCGCAATCCGCAAGCTCCCATCGGAAGAGGCATCATCCGAAATGATCAGTTCCATATTTTGATAGGATTGGCCCAGAATGCTCCGGATCTGCGGTTCGAGATAGGCCTGTCCATTATAAACAGCCATAACGATTGAAATCAGATCATCTTCTTCTTTTGCAGCGATTATCTCAGAGTCGTTCAACATAAAAAGATTTATTGCCCGTTTTTTTCAACCCATTCAAAGAAAAATCCGAGATCATTTTGAGCCATAAGCTTTCTTGCAACGCACAAACGTTTCTCTTCCCAACTCCACCAGCGTATCTGCAAAAGCCGAGCTATCGCATCAGATGGAAACCGATACCGAATAACCCTTGCAGGAACGCCAGCGACGATGGCGTAGTCGGGAACATCCCGGGTAACAACCGCGCCAGCACCCACGATAGCACCATGCCCTATTTTCACGCCTTCACGAACAAGCGCACGGTAACCGATCAACACATCGTTTCCGACAAAAATTCTTTTGCCCGCTGGCAGGACCGCTTTCCCGGCTCTAAGGGAGGCCTCAGCACCCCTTTCTGGTGCAAAAAAGACAGGGTGCGTGGAGATACAATCCATAGGGTGAAGAACACTATCATACCCGCAAACCACTTCTGCACTGATCGAACAAAAACTTCCCATATCAATATTAACGAGACTGGTGCGATCTCCTGCATAGCTATAACGCCCCATGTTTACGCCATAAAGCGCACAAGAAGAACCCAATTTATTATCTCCTGAAAGAATCGACCCAGTAATACCGCAACGCTCCGCCACACAGACATAATCACCCAATTTCGAATCATATAGTTGAGAATCGCTCCCAACACTCACGTGAACGCCTAGCCTAACATCCCAATCGATCCAGGCGCCGTAAGAGATATTAGCAGCAGAACGCATTATTTTGTTGTAAACAAAACTGACGGAATTACGCAAAAAACGCTTCATTTGTTTAAATCCTTAGGGCTGAGGCTTACGGGCTTCTGTTTAAGAAAAGCATGCTCGTTCTTCTTAAGCATCTCACAACCAACATCAAAACAATCTCGCGCATTTGAGCACAGAATATAACTAGCTCCAAGAGCACTTCTCAATAGCACCCCCCGGCTTTCGAGCTCCCTTCCCAAATGAGGCATTTCATACTGCACGTCCAGGCCATCATCCTCCGCCAGCGCCCGCACAAAGTAATCAACGTGGCACGATCGTATGCGCCGATCCGCCCCGATGATTTGTCCTTCAAACTTCTTCATGTAGCGATAGCTAACCCCGACTTTTTGTTCGATATAATGAAGAAACGTAATGTCGAAGAATTTTCCAAAATTAATCATCTTTCCATTCCGTCCGTAAAAACGGTCAAAAAAAGAATTGGTGCCAAAGCAATCATTACCGACGCCATCTAAAAGTTCGTGCGCTTCGGGACCGAACCCCGCGTGCGAAAAAATCGGATCCTCACTACGCAGACTCCCGGGCAATTGCCGGATGAATTCCGAGAAAAGGCCTGCGTGTGAAGCGCTTTTTTCTACATCAAAAACATCCTTACGACAAAAGCTGTAAGTGTAAGTCGGCACGATCAAGGTCCCGGCTTCCGTGATCACCCCCAAGAAAGCTCCCAGAATCTCCTGCAGGAATCTCTCTCTGTCGAGAAGATCCCCAAGCTTTCCAAAAGCTCCGACGTCGGAATGGATCATAATCAAATCACCTCTGAATACACCAACCCTTCGCAGGGCTGTTTCGATGTCTGTCCGCCTTATCACATCATGATCGGTCCGATAAAGGATCACCCCAGACGCATCGCTCATAGCATCGTGCTTCCGCCATTAACGGTCAAGTTAGCTCCATTCAAATAATCAGATACGTCCCCAGCCAGAAATACAACGACCTGCGCCACATCCGCAGGTAACGCGATTCGCTTGAGCGGGTTCCCCTCAGCAGTAATTTCCACGAGTTTGGGGGGCAGTTGATCAATTAATGGAGTCGCAACCATTCCCGGAGAGATTACGTTGACCGTGCAATTATATTTGGCAAGATCCACAGCCATGGACTTAGCAAGTCCCAAGAGAGAATATTTCGCTTGGACATAATGCGACAACCCGGCCGGAGGTTTGCCGATGCAATATTCAGTGCCGATCACAATAAACTTCAATTTTATCTTGAGCGTGATACGCTCGTTGAGTCCTTGCATCACCCAAAAAAGTCCTCTGGATTGCAATTGCAAGTGTTCTTCGTGATCACGCCATTCGGTCTTCAGAATATTCCTATTCGTGATCGGGGGCGTCACAGAAAACACTACGACGTCAATAATCGGATGATCCTTTAAAATCTGTACGAATGTCGATTTAACCGAATGGGCGACGGTCAAGTCCATCTTGTAGCCCGCGACGTCTGGGCTCATCCTTTGAAGCTCCTCGGCTCTTCTTTCATTTTGATGATAAGTAAAACAGACGATGAAACCCTTGGCTGAGAGCATTCTAACGGTTTCGGACCCGATCCCTCCGCTGCCGCCGACCACAACCGCACATTTTTTATCCATAGAATCACTCCATCACTTTGACTTTAGCTTCGCCGTCGACGACCACTTTGTTGTCCTTGATCACCTCGGTCTTAAGCGTGATCATGTTGACGCTGTCATTCTTGCCAAGAACAGTGCCGCACACTGTAACTTTATCGCCGCAGAATACTGGGGCTTTGAAATTGAGACTTTGCGTCAAATAGAGGCTATTTTCCCCTGGGCAGTACATCCCAACGATCTGAGAAAAAAGGCTGCCGCATAACATCCCATGAACAACATTCTTCCCAAATCGCGTCGTTTTTCCAAAGGCCTCGTCAATGTGAAGCTTATTGAAATCCCCGCTGATCTCGGCAAAGCGCAGTACTTCTTCGCGGGAGATCTCTTTTTCGAATGAAAAAGTCGCGCCTACCAGGATATCCGCATATTTCATTCCGTCACTCTCCTTCCAACACCACACCGTGCTTCTTCAAATACGCTTTGATGTCCCCAACGCAGCGTGCGGAGGATACTTCCGCCATAGTAAACTTAACTTTAAACGTCGATTCAAGCTCCGAAACAAGGATAAGCCCGTTAAAAGAGTCCCAGTTGTCGACATTGTCCGGTGACGTGGTATCGGTAATGGCCTGCTTATCGACTCCCAAAACTTTTGACAATATCGTTCTTAATCTTTCCATATCACCTCGATAAAGTTAGGGCCGTTATGATCGTGAGAAACATCGAACTCCCATGTCTCCAAACGGTCATTTTGGCCTTTAAATGAGAAACCGCTATTCTCGTAAAATCCTTTAGCGGGAGCATTCTTGGCGGTTGGTATGAATTTGCCCACAAGGAATGCCACGTGGGCTTTCTTCGCCTCATCGATCAGACGCGAAAGAAGCGTCTCCTCCACCTTTCGTCCGATGATCCGGCAACTCAACAGAAAGGTATCGATGAACCAGCGTTCCTTTTCTTTTCTCACGATCACAACCCCCGACACACCGTTGTCACCAAATCGGTCCGCCACATTAACCGACCAACTAATATAAGCCGGGTCATCGACTAGACGCCTCACGTCTTCTTCCTGATATCGCTGTGTCGTCATGTTAAATTGATTGGTTTTCTGTGTTAGTTGGGCAATGCGCGGGATTGTCGTCGGATCTGCACGGGCGATGGTCACGACGATCTTCATATCCCTTAAATACTCAGTAATGTCCGTGATTTTTTTTCGATGCTCCACGCGCTGGCGATCCAGAGCGTACAAGTGATGGCGATTCTTGTCCTCAGCGGTAAGCTGGAAAGCATTAAAGTCGTTCAACTCCATCAAAGCTTTCAAATAATCCGAAGGGTCTTCCGGAAGCTCCGGGACCAGAACCTCCGGCAATGCCGCTCGGACCATTTGACGGTTGGACTGAAGATCATCCAGAAAAACAAAAGCATCCAGTCCGATATTAATTTTTTTAGCAATGGCGCGCATATTGGATATTTTATCATTCCAATTAATCTCGACCGCCGCAAAATGATCTTTCTTCAGGACCATGTGAGGATGCTCACGAAACACCTTATCAACATCGTCCGGATTATTGCTGCTGTTGATGGCCAATAACACTCCACGCTCTGCAAGGCATAAGATATATTTCTGGAATTCAAGGAAAGGACGGCCTTCGGGCGTCGGTCCCAACATGATACCTTCGACACTATCTTCTCCGATCACCCCGCCCCAAAGTGTGTTATCGAGATCAAGAACAAGGCATTTTTTGGAAAGTGCCGCTAAAGGCTTGATGAAGGCCATGTAATCTTCGCACAAAAGAGGTATATGATCGAATCCCAGCTTAAAATCACCCAGATAGTACATTTTATTATCAACAATACGGACCTTACCGTATTTAGAGCAGAACCCTTCATAATCAAAAACGAATACTTGCGGGCTATTTTTAAATTCGTCTGCCAGTCGACCATTCATGGAGCGGATCATTTCGAGAAGACCGAATTGCTGCTTGTTTTCAAGTATCCCCATGGGAGTGCAATAAGGGATCATGAAATTATGAAGGATGATCTTCCCCTGGACATGAGAAGACAGAACCGTAACCAGCGCGGACAATTCCTCGCATTTCCGGATCGCCAAAGCCATGCGTTCGTCAGGCGAATGCCTGTACGGGAAAAAGAAATCTTCTCCCAACCAATGCATAATATCCACATTCAAGATCGTCAAGCTGGGACCAAATGCATACAGGGGGCTCTTGGGATCGAGGATCTCCTGAGCGAATTGACCGTAGGGAGGGTCATACAATTCGGCCGTTAATCCCAAGTCATGGCATTTAACATCAAGGACCTCTTTGATGCCAGCCGTTGTGGAACTTGAAAGCAAGGCTATCCTCAATGTCTTTTCCGGCCGAGAATCGGGCCTCACGCGCTGCAGCCTTTTGTATTCCGCCATGTAATCGGAAAACGTTTTTTGCATTACGGCATCAAAAAAACCATTGCTCGGGTCATTTAAGCTCCCCATTTTATACGCCCACCTTTTCCCGGCTTACGATCTCAGCTCCGGCGTGTTGCCGAGCCAGATGACTGACAATAAAACCAGCAACTCTTTCGGCGCTGTGTCCATCGGAATATTTCGAAACAAAAGAAAGCAACTGTTCTTGTTTAGCAAAAGGACTATTCTCAATCCGCGTTTCTTCCAAAGCGCGAAAAACGTTTTCACGTAGCTCGCTAAAATTGCGCGCTTGCGGAACAAATTCAATGCGCTTGTAAGGCGTCGGAAATCCCCGGCATCCCGTGTAATTCATTATCAAAATTTGTTTTTTAAGCATGAGGCATTCTATTACGACCGACGATTCCGGCGTCAAAATCACATCCGCCTCCTTTTCCAGCACAAAAGTGTTAGCGCGATGCGATTCTATTCGATAAGCTACTTTCGGATGTAATTTGGTAACATATTGAATAATGTCGTGCTCTTCTTCAGAGTAATGCGGTTTTATTATTAAAAGAGTGTTATCTCGGCCAGATAAAATAGCAAAAAGGTCACGCACATAAGTTTTATTTAACGCCCCAAGAGCATCGGCTCTGACCAACACATGCATCATTGCCTCAAAATCATAATCATAAAAACCAGAGAGACACAACAAAACGATGGTTTGCCGATCCGCCAAGCATTTCTTTGCGGGTCGTCCGAAGGCGTTCAATGAGATGATCTCATCGTACCTGGGAATCCCGAGGGGCACAACTTTATCGGGATCAAAATAAATATTTGCGTAAACGCTCCTTTCAAACTCAGAATTAACGATGGTGATCGATGATTCAAGGAACCGATCCCGCTTGAGTTCACTTCTCAAGGCCTGGCCAGGGACTCCATGCGATATTACGAAACTCGGATTACCCCAGCGCCACGCAAAAACCGCAAGGCATCGCCTCCGTATCGACAGGTCCTCGTCAAGCAAAACACCAGAGGGTCGTAGCCGCTCATACATTCGTGTCAGGAAAACATATTGAAAGGGAAGTCGCAAGAACCCGGAGCTTAGAGCAATTTCAAAAAGGCTGTCAAATATCGTCGTATAATCAACCCCTTCGAAAATAATTGTTTGCTGTCCCAGAAAACTATTACCATCCCAAAGAATGCAAGCCATAGCTTTGTTTTCGGGGAGAACAAAATAAGGAATCAATTGCTTAAGACAAAACACATACTTTTCAAGATTAAAACAAGACTCGACCATAACAACATTAACGCCCCACTCTTTATTCAGCAATAAAACAACAGCCCGTAAATGATTCAGCCCTCCCGACACCAGCATCAACTTTTCTTTTCGCCGCCATCTAAGCGAGAGAACCAATTGCGAATGCACATTTAAAATCGCCGAAAGAACTGTGCGGATCTTCTTTTTAATGTTCAACGATGGCTTAGTCATCTGGGGATCTGTCGCATCCATCAGCTCGACCGCTCGCACATCAGGGTGATGAATCGCAAGATATTCACGGATAACTTTCACGAAAAACGACTGCCGAGCTCGGAACCAAAGAATGGCTACGGGCTTATAATTACAAACCAAGAATTCAACCGTCCGAATAAACTTAACACCCTGAGCAAGAACGCTTTGGATAGTGTAGAAATTCGTTTCTATGCAAACGTCTCGCTCGCTAAAACTTCGATCTCGGAGCCTCTCTATAAGAGCGATAGTAGTTCGATAGGCCCAATCGTTATGCTCCGCTTCGAAATCTTCTAGCAAGCTTTCGTTGAGAAGCATGGCATTGAGTCCCATATTTTCACAAAGCCTCAGGACATCTCGATTGGAGCAAAGATAGAGACTGGTATCCGTAGCGTACGCCTTTGCGCAGAGCACTTCTGAGTGCTTGGTAACATAGATCATTTGCAAGTTTGAACCCATGAGGAAATCTCGATTTTTTATTTATTCTTCTAAAGTTCGACGATATTTTTAATCAATCAATTTTAGTAACCCGGCTTTCAACAACACCGAGACCGCCTTCAGGATGTACTGCATCGGCAGACCCGAGTCCTCGGCTATTGCCAAGGAATCGCGTGAGCCGTCGGCCAAATTGAGACACCACAGCATAGCTGACACTTTAGAGTCAATCGTTTTTGAGGAACCCAAAGATGGATAAAGGCCTCTTTTTCCGAGTTGGGGCTCCCCGTATTTGACAGTATTTTCCAAGAGATCACAACCTTCGAGAGCCTTGACCAGTTCGAAGTAGACACCGAGCGATTTCACCATGGCGCCAAAGGATATAAACTCTTTGTTGTCGAGTGAAGTGTGATACTCGGGATAGCAGCCGTACATGGTCCTCATTAAGGAGCCAACCGGTAAATTGAAACCGGGCGAACAATACTGTCGTTCGTCGCTTCCCATTGATGGATCAAAAGGAAGGATACTATGCTTACCCATCTTACGCAGAACTCTTGTAACAACACGATCAGCGATGGAATTCCCTCGTCTGGAACATTTGTAGGTGAACTTGCCAGCATCGCCAACGCAGGTAATCTGGTAACCCGCAATCAAGTGTTTTTTGAGATGATCCCCTCGACGGCTAAGATAGCACACCGCCCCTAATGTTTCCGGGGTGATCACAAACCTATAGGTCCAACGCCGCTTTTTGATCGCGCGAATCTTTTGATATAGAAATGCCATGACCAGCGGCCCTGAGAGCTCATTGTTTGCAAGCGAGGGATGACAAAGATAAGTCGAAAAGAGAACCTCTTTCTTGCTTTCTCCCGGAAGCACTGTTTCGCCGACAATCAAATTTCCCGGCATAAGTGAAGTATCAACCACCACATCGTAAATCCCTTCTGGAAGGGCCGTCAGTTCACGGTGCTTGAGGCAAAATCCCCACCGCTCTTTGTAATAGGAGGTCAAATACGGGATAGCATTCGGAAGATCAGAAAGTGAATGTAAATGTTTAAGGAGTTCTGTTAAGGGCATTCTTCCATGAAAAGGCCTGGAAAAGTTCACAAGATGAAGATTATTGGTTGTAAAATCGGCGCGTTTTCTCCCGGTCGGATCGATCAAATAAGCTTTATTAACATCCCACTCCATCGGAACGGTCCAGTCGAAGACCCTCTCGCCAGTTTTAAATCGGAGCTCCTTCACGGGGATTATTTCCTGAAGAATCCTGAGTGACTTGCGGTAGCCGGCCCCCATCAAACTTCTACAAATAGGCCACAGTCGGTCAAAATAATGTTCCATTTTCATTTTTACGGAAGAACCCTTCCCTGCGCGGACCCTTTCAAGAGGCGCGATTTTCCTCTCCCCTGGAATCTTAAGAGAAACCACGCACCACCCCTTTCAACTTAGTGCAGATGATATCGCCCACGGCCTTTAAAACACCTTCTCTCTTTTCAAAATAAATAAGTATGGGGGAAAAAAATAAAACAAATGCGAGAAATTTAACAACACACTCGATAAGCAGATTAGACAGATGGCATAACCATTCAATCCCGTGAAGCAAGAATGTCATGTAAATATAAATACCAACGGTCGTTAGGATGCTCCGGAAGAGTTCGGGCTTTTCCATTAAATGACTAAACGCATAATAGAAAAAAAAGACGAAATACAAAAAATAAGCAATCGTAGTTGCGACCGCCACGCCTTCGATACCGCCCCTTGTTTTAATAAAAAGGTAATTGAGCCCTATCGCGATCGCGATCATGACGATAAATATAGGAATTTGCCTTGAATGCTTATTGATTGTAAAAAGGATATTTCCGGACATCTCGTTGACTGCAACAAAATAATAAGCTGTCACTAGGATCTGCATCGATGCCAACCCCGGAATGAATTTCGGTAAAAAATAATGGACGACCACGGGAACCCCAAAAAAAACAAGCGCGATAATCACCGGCAGAAAATAAATCAACACAGTGGCACTTTTAACAAATAGCGACTTGGCGGCCGCGAGATCCTTGGTTTTTCCGTACCTCTCCTGAATGTGCGGCTGCAGAATGATCTGCGAGAAACGTCCCAGGGAATTGATCTGTTGGATCGACATCAAGGCGATCGTGTAGAATCCGAGTTGATTATAGCCGATCATTTTCCCGATCATGATCGTATCAACTAATAGAAACGTGTCTAGCGCATAGCCGGCAAGGAGCAACGGAAAGCCGATTTTTATCAAACGCCAAATTAGCTTCGCGTTCCAATAAAGCCGTAACTGCATACCGCTGAGCCAATGAGCAAAAATAGAAGAAATAAAAGTCATGATCATGAGGCCAAAGATCAATCCAATAACGCCAAAAAAATAGGCGCCCGCAATCGAAAGCAGAGCAACGCCGAAAATGTTCACAACAATTGTCAGGCTCAGATAAGAGACTTTCTTAAGAATGCGCATGAACGTGATTGCGAAATTGTAGAGCTGCGTTACCAAAACTAAAAACCCCGCCAGGAGCACGCCCTTTCTCATCAAAGGATCCTTGATAAAATAAATCGAAAGGACCGTAAAAACCGCAATGACAGCGAGCGAAGTGAGAACCGTAAAAGTAAAAACCGTATCACGTACTTTGTCTGCCTCTTCATGATCACCAGCTCCAACCGCTTGCGCAATTTCGCGAAGCATTGCGTCACGTGTGCCGAGATCGGAATAAGCCCCATAAGAAGCAAAAACCTTGATCATGGCAAAGTAGCCCGCACCGAGCGGGCCAAGAATGCCTTTAGTGATAACGCTTAGAAAGATACCGACCCCCATGGCAATATAATTTGCCATGGAGTACATCATGGTATCCTTGATGATGCGTTCCCGAAATCCCATCTCGCGTATTCCTTATAGATAATCGATCAGCTCAGCTCAAGCAACATGATCCCAAATGAGAGGCGTTCCTTTTTTCAGGTCACACGCGGCTTTCTTTTTCAAAATCTCATCGTAATGCTTTGGCGCCAGTCCTAAACCCGGACGAATAACCCTAACGTTTTCTTTCGTGAAGTTTGTGTCTTTTTTCATATCCCGAGCGACATAAATAGACCGTCGAAACTTCGTCGACTGTTTCTCGGATTCAACAGGTCCATAGCTAACGCGGCCGGTTGCACGTTTCGCTTTGCGAGCTTCCCCGACTAACAGCATCATTTCTTCAGGTTCCAGAGAAAACGCCGCATCCACACCTCCGTCGCGACGGGACATAGTAAGGTGCCGCTCGATCACTTCAGCTCCCAACGTCGCCGCAGCAATGCTGACGCCCATCCCCAAACTATGGTCAGAAAGGCCGACGAGACATCCATAGCGGCTCTTCAAATCTCGCATCGTTAATAAATTAGCATCCTCAGCAGGCGCCGGATAAGCGCTGACACATTTTAGAAGGATTAGCTCCCGACAGCCGGCATCGCGTGCGGCGGCGACAGCTTCATCCATTTCGTCAACCGTCGCCATTCCCGTCGATATAATCAACGGCTTCTTAGTAGACGCCACTTTTCGAATGAGTGGGATATCGACATTCTCAAATGATGCGATTTTGTATAACGGCACGGACAAAGACTCGAGAAAATCGAGTGAGGTCTCGTCAAACGGGGTGCTAAAACCAATCAGACCATGCTGACGACATCGGTCAAAAATGGGCTGGTGCCATTCCCAGGGTGTATAGGCTTTCCCATAAAGCTGGTGGAGCGACTGCCCTTTCCACAAGCTGGCCTCGTCATGAATAAAGAATTCTCGCTCATCCATATCCAACGTCATGGTGTCGCTCGTATAGGTTTGGATTTTTAAAGCAGATGCCCCTGCACGCGCGGCAGCATCGACTATCGCAAGAGCTCTGTCTAAAGATTGATTGTGGTTCCCCGACATTTCCGCGACAAAAAAAACGTCTTTGTTACCGCCGATCACCTTATTTTCAATGACAATCTCATTACTCATCGTATAGTCCCCTAAGAAACTGTAACGTTTGTAAAAAATCAAACACGCATGCTCCTCAACCGTTATCCCTGAATAGCGTCCGACACATTCCCCGTAGGCGACGCAGAATTTGTAACGGCCAACATTTCGTCCCAAGATGCCCACTTCGCTGTCCCTGTACGCAACATATCCCCCGTCATTTTCGAACCAACATTGGACAACACATCCAAGACTGAAAGGTTAGGATAAAAAATTCCGGGACTACCAACCTGTAAATATGGCTGCGGATGAAAGTCTTGAAAAAAAACGCGAATATCTCCCACCGGAAAAATGCCGTCAGCTTTCATGTAACCGAACGACCCTCGTGCGCAGTAGTAGCAGTCGGTTTCGCTCCACCGAAGAAGATCAAGAACTCGTTCGGAGCGTTTAAGATTGGATTCGCGATTAGAACTAAGACGATATTCACATTCAATTCCCATCCACTTGCAGGCCATCCTTATAAAGGCGATATTTTGCGCAGCGAGAGAAACCGCAGGTTCGAGGCACCACGCCTCTAATTCCCTGCTCATCTCATGAAAAAATGGAGCCTTTGCATAGTTCTGGATGATTTTCTTCCACATTTTTTTTCGCCAGGGCGTTAGTTCTGCAATTTGCGTATGATTCAACGGAGCCCCAAACGATACGCCTTTAAGGACAGGCACTGTTTGCCAATCGACCTTCCCCGGACTAGCAAAAAATCGATTCCGCTGATGATAACTTTGCACTGAAAATTGAAAATCATCGAGGAAAACAAACCTTTCAACTTTAGAAATAAGTTCGAAGAATCCAAGCCAAGGCAAAAAAGCGGGCTGCATCATGGCAACCTTCATGCTATTGGACAAGCTCCATTTTGATCACTCGAATACCCTTAGTCTTCCAGGCCGACAGATCCCTTTGCTCGGTGGATCGGAAAAACCCAAGATTGGAATACATTTTTATAGCAATAGAATTGAAATCTGCCACGTGAAGATAAATACGTTGAAAGCCCCGTTGCTTCGCTCTTTCGAGTAGCAAGGCAGTCGCTTTCTTGCCTATACCTTTGCCCTGGAGTCCTTGCTCTCCGATATAGATCCAGAGCTCGCATTCTTTCCTCACGGGATCAAGATTCTTCAGACCACAATTCCCGATATGTTTTCCTTGAAAGACAAGGGCATACCAAATTTGCCGGTCATCGTTTAGCACTTTTGAAAAATAGGCCTTATGGGAATCACGGTTTGGCTCTCCCGTCATCAGGAACGAGCGACGGAGTTCCGGATTTTGAACCCACTGGAAAGTCCTGCCGACATGATGTGCCGTAAACGGCAAAAGTGTTATACTCATGCTGCCGTCTTGGTGCTCAGATGTCATAGTCAGAACATCTCCAGAATTCCGTTTCCATTCGGCTCAACTCATGGATGTATTGATACCGCAATGACAAGTTTTGGATCTGTAGCCAACCTTCAACAATGAATTTTATCGCTCCAAGGCCTGTCCTCTCGTCCTTTATCTTAAACCTCAGAATATCCCCTCAATCTTTGAACATCCGTCAGAAAATCATCCAGAAGCGCAGGGTGCGTTTTTGGGGTCTCTAATGTAACGTGCTTCTCCTGCCCGATCAATCCGACTAAATACGGCAGATCAAACTTCCCCGAACCTAAAGACTCATGAGCATCTTCGGCTGAATAGAACCCATCACACAAGTGGTATATGGCAGGATCCATCGTTAAAAATTCAGCCATCACATTCTTCCAGATTTTTCGGGCCGCAACGGAATAACAAATAGCATGGCCAAAATCCAAACAAAAGCCATACTTCGTGCCGTGCAAAAGAAATTGCATTTCTTCTGGCGAAGCGCCCAAACATCGTTCTCCCCGCAACCCGACGAGAGGTTTATTCTCAAGTATGACTTTTTGATGCATGCGAGGATTTCTGCTCTCAAAAGACCGGAACTGAAACACAGCCTCTTTCGGATCACCATCCAGTCCCGGATGAAAGATCAAAAACTCTGGGGATAAGGCATGAAAAAAAACCTCGACTTGCTTCACGATCTCAAGATTCGAATGCCTCTTGGCCGGGTCGGCCGGATTAAACCCAGCGACACTATGCGGAGCATGCAAAACATAAGGAATGCCGAGCTCCTTCCACCGCGACATTGTCTCCAGAGATCCGGGCACAACAAAAAGTTCGATATAGTTAAACACCTTGCGACCGAATAAATCTTGGACCGCGGGAATATAGTCCAAATTTGTCGACCATAACTTCAATCCGATCTTAGTCATCTCACGCAACTTTCTTGTCATTCGCCAAAGACTTTTGATACCCCTCGTTACGCCCGATATTTGCATTCGCCCTATTAACGGCTGGGTGCTCCTCTAAAAAGCTCAGGATATCCTCCATATGGAAGAAGGCGTCTTTGTGATATAAAACATTAAAAACAGCTGAGAGCATTTCATAATCCCTGGACTCATCCAAGGTCCAACGCTGTTGGCTCAAATCCCTGTCATGCGCCACATTTATTTTCTTGAAAATGTCACACTTGATCATATAGGGAGTTACATGTTCTCTTTCGGAGAGCATCCGCGCCTCTCGCCAAGCCCGATCCAAAACGTCAAAACGAAACACCTCCACGTCTTCGCCATCCGGATACGTCGGATTTAAGATATTTGCCGCATAATCAACGTCGGAATCAAAATATTTTTCGATGACGCGATCGATAACATCGGGATCGATCATCGGACAGTCGGCTGTAATGCGCACGATATGTTGAAGCTCAAAAAATCGCGCCGCCTGATAATAACGATCAAGGACATCATTCGTCGATCCACAAAAAACACTAACACCAAGGCCGCTTACAAATCTCACAATGGCCAAGTCTTTGAGATCCACGGTTGTCGCGACAACAACCTTGTCGACGAACTTTGCCTGCTGGCAACGCCGGATCACATGTTCCAGCACAGCCTTCCCGGCCAAAGGCATTAACACCTTATCTGGCAAACGCGTGGACCCCATTCTAGCTTGAATGATGACGGATGCTTTTTTCATGTTTTCTACCACATTGACGGATTCAAAATACTCTCCGGGATCCTTTCAAAGTTACTTACCGGGATATCTATGTTCCTGGCTCTTTGAAAAGCCGTTGTTGTTTCGGCGACTTGATCGACAGCCTCTGCGCCCACAACAACAAAGCATTCGGGATACCGGTATTTGACGTACCCCAAGGCCAATTCCTGACGACTGACGCCAAGATTCGAAGCAAGTTCAGTGAATTTACGAACATACTCTTTTCCGGCGTTCATGCTCGCATGGATGCTTTCAGCTGACATCAGCAACAGTCCTTGCAAGAAAACACTACGAACAAAGATCACTTTCTTTCGATCGCGCGCCTTAAAAAAAAATCCATGGCTCTCAAATCTCCGATCAAGAATATTCGCGGGAACCTGCAAGAGATCGACTCCTTCAAGATCGAGCGCCCGCATGGCTTTTTCAGGCGTGTAGAAGGAGACTCCACTCGCCCGAATCTTGCCCTGCCTAACCAAGCCGTCCAATGTGGCATGTAGCCCATCATCCCAAAGATCAAGTCCGTCTTCTGAGTGCAGGAAAAGCCCCTCCAAATGATCGACTCCAAGCCTTTGCAGGGATCCGTCCACCGAATGACGAACCATCGAATCATTCCGGAGATCCATCTTGGGATCTAATTTGCTATACACCCTGACACTAGCTGTGACGCCCAATGTATTAAAAACCGCGCCCAGGACTTCTTCGCTGTCTCCGTAAGCCTGAGCTGTATCAAAACGCGTGATACCATTGTCAAAAGCAACCTTAACAATGTCTCGGGCGCGGTCAAAGTCAGGCTTACCCGCCTTATTGTTGATGCCGTAGGGCATCCCGAGTTGTGCCGTACCGAGAACCAGACGATCTGTCATTTAAGTGATCCGTTTGAATCCCGCCGCCGACGGCTTGCCTTTCAACGCTGCTAGAAGTCCGCCAGAATCTTTTAGTTTTTTGATGCTCCCGAAAACTTCATCGACTGATGACAGATATGAAGCGACGTGCTTGCGGGTATGAGCCCACATTGAATAAAAAAGGTTGGATGCGAGAAAACCTCTTACCAGCATCTCCTGGACAAAGTACGCTTTCATCACAAGGTGGTCCGAATCCTCGAAAACGAAATGGCTCAACGGATAAATCCCAGAAGATTTAATCGCCAATCCCTGACGATTCCCAGCCGCCGCCCATCCCTCTTGGACAAGCTGGCCTATTATCATCAAATGTCTATGTACTCTTAAAGCTTTGAACTTTTTGATCGTGGCTAACGCCGCAACCGGGCCAACGCGTTCGGTCCACATCGTGCTACTAATAAAACTTTTCTGTGCCGATTCCATAATATGAGCCCGTCCAATAATAGCTCCGATGGGATAGCCGTTCCCCAAGGCCTTTGAAAAAACAGCCATATCCGGGTTCACTCCATATAACAAATGTGCGCCGCCGCAATTCATACGGAAACCCGAGGAGATTTCATCAAGAATAAATACGGCCCCCGCCTCACCCGCCAAACGCTTCACACCCTGCAAAAATCCCGGAACTGGCTGAGCGCTTCTGATAGGTTCCATAACGATAGCAGCGATTTTATTTTTGTTCTTCGCAACAACTTTTTCAAGACTGGCAAGGTCATTGTACCGAAAAACCAGGGTCGACCCTTTAAGAGCGCGTGGCACGCCGGCCGGGCTCAAACCGGGAATGAGGTGCTCGCCCAGCGCATTCTCGGTCCCGACATTTGCGGCCAAATACCAATCGTGCCAACCATGATATCCACAGATTACCACATTATCACGGCCCGTGTGCGCCCGGGCAATACGCACGGCAATCGCCATCGACTCGCCGCCGCTGCGCGCGAACCGGGCCATGTCGGCCCAGGAATGAATACGACAGAGCTCTTCCGCCAATTCCACCTCTTCGGGACAATTTAGGGAAGAGCTCGAGCCCTGATCGATAGCGCGCTTCACGGCCCTATTGACATCAGGATCCGCGTAGCCGAGCACATTGGCCCCAATCCCGCCGATACTCATGTCGATATATTTGCGGCCATCCAGGTCCCAAACATTTACACCCTTTGCCTTTGAATAATAACCAGGCCACACGCCGAGAGAGAACATATCCGGACGTTTGGAGAGGAGTTGCCCCATACCGGGGATGCATCTCTTAGCACGTTTTTGGTATGCGAGGGATTTACTCATTTTCATCTCTTTATTCATTTTCCTAACGCCAATATTGCACGCAAAGAACTGACTACGCGCGTAACTTGTTGGTCCGTCATGCGGGGGTATATCGGGATACTGATTGTTTGTTCGTAATAGCGTTGCGCCTCAGGACAGCGGCAACTATAACCTAAACGCTTGTAATAAGGTTGTGTGTAGATCGGAATATAGTGCACCTGGGTTCCAACTCCAAGCTTTAGCAATTCACCCATGAGCGCAGCACGAGAGAGACCAATTTTTTTAAAATCGATGCGCAACGGGTAGAGGTGATAGGCTCCAAGATAGCCTTGGGGTTCTACAGGGATGACAACATGGGGAAGATCTTTGAAGGCTCGGTCATAGGCCGCCGCGATCTCCCTCCGGCGATTCACGAAACGATTTAGCTTTCGCAGTTGGGAAATACCGAGCGCCGCTTGGATATCCGTCAGGCGATAGTTATACCCCAGATGCTCCATGGCGTAATACCACGGTCCCATGCGCTTCGATAGTGCCGCCGACCGCACCATGCCGTGGCTCCTCAGGGACAAAAGCTTCTGATAGTATTTTTTTGAATTTGTGGTGATGGCGCCCCCTTCCCCCGTCGTAATGTGCTTCACAGCATGAAAACTGAACACGGCCATATCGGAGTGGGCACACGACCCGACCTTATGCCAGGAACCGCCACATTTGTACCTTGCCCCAAGGGCATGACACGCGTCTTCAACAATAAATAATCCGCGCTTCTGAGCTATTTTATGAATCGCAGGCATGTAGCACGGAAGGCCTCCGAAGTGAACGGGGTAGATGGCTTTTACCCGGGAACGACCTATTATCTTTTCGATATTTGCGACTGAGATATTTGCCGTCGCGTAGTCCACATCGCAAAAGACCGGCTTTGCGCCGGCATAAAGGACTGCGTTTGCGGTCGCAAGGAAAGATATCGGGGTTGTAAGCACCTCGTCCCCCTTCCCGATCCCACGTGCCAGGGTTGCCAGGTGGAGGGCCGCCGTTCCGCTCGATACGGCCACGGCATAACGGGAACCGCATTTGCGGGCCAAATGCGCTTCAAATCGATCGACGAAAGGGCCTTGCGTAATTTTGGGTGAGCGCAAGGCTCGGATGACCGCATGAATATCGGCCTGATCGAGGAACTGTTTACCGTACGGTATCATAGTCGGAGTATTCGCTCTTCAGCCAAGCCTGCAGCTGCTTTTGAGTCATCCATTTTTGATTATTCGCGCTGGAATAACTGAATCCATCCGCGCATCTTTTGCCGCTGCCGATCCGCTGGCCGCAGTGGTGCCAGTCATAGATATCCGGCAAGATCTTGAAATAGGCCCCGTATTCATAAGTGTGGCGGGCATCATCCTCCCCGATCATGAGTTCGTGGATCTTTTCACCGGGACGGATCCCGATGATCTTCTGCTCGGCTTTTGGCGCGACCGTTGACGCGATCTCGGTCAATTTCATTGAGGGGATCTTCGGAACATAGATCTCACCGCCGACACAATCCCCGAGAGCCAACCAAACAAGCTCCACCGCCTGATCGAGGGTGATCATGAAACGCGTCATACGAACGTCCGTAATGGGAACTTCACCGGTCTTTGCCGCTTCTCGGAAGAACGGTATCACCGAACCGCGGCTTCCCATGACGTTGCCATAGCGAACAACGGCGAACCGCATGTCCTGCTTCCCGGCGTAGGCATTCCCCGCGACAAACAATTTGTCGGAGCAGAGCTTGGTCGCGCCATAAAGGTTGATGGGGTTGCAGGCCTTGTCGGTACTTAACGCAATCACTCGCGTGACTTTCTGAGCGATAGAAGCTTCAATCACATTCATGGCGCCAAGCACGTTCGTTTTGATGGTTTCGAAGGGATTGTATTCGGCCGTCGGCACGATCTTCGTGGCCGCCGCGTGCACGACATAATCCACTTCCTGGAAAGCGAGGTTGAGGCGATCCTTGTCGCGGACATCACCGATGAAATACCGAAGGACACCCTTCTTATCCAACGGGGCGAACTCCTTTTGCATATCCCACTGCTTCATCTCATCCCGGGAGAGAATGATCAGTTTTTTTGGCGAATACTTGGCAAGCGTCATTCTGACGAACTTCTTGCCGAATGAACCCGTCCCCCCAGTAACAAGGATCGTTTTACCGCTGAGAAGGCTTTTCATCGTCCGTCCTTTCATGGCAGGCTTATTCATCTATCCCCTTGTGGGCCCAATGGCGAGCCTTGTTGTAGACTTGTCCGACTTTATCTTCGACTTTAGGCGAAATGACGCGGAGGATCTCCTTACCGAAGATGCGGTACTGCTTCCCCACCTTTGCGGCACGAATGAGTCCGCTCTTGAGCATCCGAGTCATCGTGCTCTGGCTGACCTTAAGATATTCCTGGGTCTCTTTCGGCGTGTAGATCGTTTCTTCCTGAATTTTCATTTTTCCTCTTTTTCACACGAACTCGACATGGCATCATATAGCATTGAAGTCTCTGGTAGTCAACAATATTCACCAATATTCACCGATAACCATTTTAGCGAGGCGATCGAAACGCTTCCTGAAAAAGAAACGATGTGGAAGAGCCATAAGTTCACAAACCTCGCAGGAGGCAAAAGCTCCTAAAGGCAGGAGGAAAAATACAAGCGAGCGGATAGTCATTATTAATCTGAAAACCGATATCGTAGGAGCGTGACCATTGCGGCCACACCGTCTTTCCAGTTTATCTTTTTTCCGTGCTCAGTCTTCCGCGGTTTATATGAAATAGGAACTTCGATGATATCGTACCCTGCCTTGAGGACCTTCGCGGTGACTTCGGGACAAAACTCGAACCGCGTGCATTTGAGCCGGATCTTTCTGAAGACCTCGGTCTTAAAAGCTTTGTAGCACGTAGCCTCATCCGTAATCTTCTTGCCAAACAGGAGCAGCACCATAAAATTTAAAAGCTTAATACACAAAAAATTCGCGAAATAAACGTGTCCCACGAGACATTCCCTGGCGGCAAGCCTGCTGGCCAACCATTCCCGGACATAGGCAAGGGTCTTCAGATGCATGAAGCGTGATCCGTAGACCACGGAGGCATTGCGACTCTCGAAAAGCTCGAGAAGCTTTTTGTAGTCATTCGGATCGTATTCAAGATCCGCGTCCTGAATGATCACGACATCTCCGGTGACCCGGCGCAAAGCCGCCCGGATGGCAAAGCCTTTCCCATGATTCGTTTTTAAAAACACCATACGGCGATCGGGGGACTCCTTTAGTTTCGTCCGCAAAAGCTCGGTGGTACCGTCGTTCGATTTATCATCGACAACAATGATCTCCTTTTCCACCCCAACCGCTTCCACCCTCTGGATCAGCTCCAAGACTGTGCTTTTCTCATTATGGACAGGAATCACAACAGATAATTTCATTTAAGCCCTAACCTTCTCTGCTATTTTCCAAAGCTCGTAAACATACCGCTCGTCACGATAAGAAAATTCGGTGCGTTTAAGCATCTGGGCATCATATCCCCCAAAAAGGCCTTGGGGCGTCTGCGGCATTTCAGAACTTACACCCTTCGAGAAATCCCGCATCGCAACACAGTAGTCGCCCAAGCCTTGTGCTTTCAAAAAACCGGGGAAATCCTGGCTGACCTTTTGATGATCGCGCGCGCCCCAATCCCATTCGGGAAATAGGGAAACGACGATGTCTCTGTCGAAATAGTATAGCCTCACTTCATTCATCATCAGCACCTTTGCTTCGGGCGGCAGATGCTGATTGACATACTCCGCCATACCATAGGTTCTCTCGCGTTTCAAAAGATAGTCCCGCTCACTTTGAAAGCCGAAGACGACCGGAATCTTATCCGCATTATGATAAACGGATAGCACGGCGCTGTAGCAAAAAAGCAACACGATCAAAAACGAAGAATACCTGCGGATGACAGGGTCTTTTTCACAGAGGTCACAAAAGACGAAACTGACGAGGATCGACAAAAAAATAAGCGTGGGGTAAAAAAACCGGACATACTGGTAAACAACAAACCACGATACGTACAAACAAAAAGCGATCACTAAAATATGACGAATGAACCGCGAGAATTTCCGGACAAAAGCAAGCATAGGCAGAAATATCAAAAAAATAGCCCCAATGCTCTCCCCCCCAAAACGGTCAGGATAAAGCGAAAGCGGCCATAGCATCACGGCAAATTGCCGGAACCCCCACCCAATGCCGGATGTCGTTTGATAACGAAGGTGTTGCTCGGGATAGCCACTCCCTCCAAAAAGATAAGCGGCAAATGGATATATGGGGTTCCCCAGAACGATCCAGGATCGAATGTACCAAACGCCGCAAACGGCGATCAGCGCGGCTGCAAAAATCATAGCGGGAACTATCTTCTTCCTGTTGGAGATCGGGGCGGAGAGCGTATGAGCCAGATAAAGAAAAAGGATCAGAACTGGAACGATCGCTGACGTGATCTTAATTCCCAACAAGAAACCGCACATAATGCCTGCGACGTAGAACCATCGGTTGCATCGGGTGTCCAACCATAAAAAAAAGCCATAAAAGGCCATGACAGTATAAGAAACGACGGCCAGATCTGTATAGGCATAGGTAGTTCCCGTAAAGATCGCAGGGATCAAGGCGAAAACAGAAGCCGCCATTATTGAATTAGGGCGCGGCCAATACCTCCGACAGAGCACATAGATCGCAAAGATAGCTGACAAATAGAATGCGAAGTGAAATAACTTGGCGAGGACCACCCCCTTCAGACAAAGCCCCAAAGTGAAAAGCATTTGCACTAAAAAGGGCCACAATGACTCTCTCGTGTAAGGCATCGCGATTATTCTATGGGCCCGGATAAAGACCTTCGGATCCTGCATATGATACGAAGCTGAGTCCATTCCCAACACCGGAGAGAGAGATCCTATCAGTGTAAAGAAGCAGACAAAGCCCATCGCCAAAAGCATGAATCGCTCAAAAGCCGAGAAATCGATTCTCAAAACGCTTGCCACCCACTCACCCAGTTCGCGTGCCGTGGCCGCGATGCTCCGTCTAAAGAAAATAGTAGTAAGCAGTAAAAGAGCGATGAAAGCCCATCGGTAGAGAATACCGCATAACCCCATAGCCAACACCGCGAGAGCAAGAGACCCGACTCCCAGCCCGTAGCAAATGGTTGATCGCTCAAGAAAAGAAAGCCGCTGACCGGGAGCAACAAGAGCAAGCAGCCCTCTTCCCGCCCCAGTGACGATCAATGCTATTAAAATAAAAATAAGGACGTCTAACATGAAATACTTCCTTCATTCGAAACGCGCAATCCGGGGCAGCGGGCCGCGGCAATATTCATTTTATCCAGGAAATAAATTGCTGAAGTTTAACCATCACAAAACGTTCAAAAAAGAGAATGAGCACAATGATGGACCACACTAGAAACACTCCTCGCCGGGTCCAAAAAAGAACCGAGCTTTCCCTGCCAACGGCCTTCTCAATATCATTTTGCTCTGTTAGCATCAAGCCTCCTTGAATTCGCCAGATAGCGAATCATACCATCGACCACACGACGTCACCACGGAATTTTTATTCCCGCTTCAACGGCTGCTTCCTGCAGAGACTCGCGGAACCGGACGAAGGTCTGGACATCGCCCGCAAAGAAGTCTTTGGTGAGTACAAGCTCGATACCGAGAGGTTTTCCCGAGGCGCAGACAAGGCTCACCGATACTGCGTCCGGAAGGAGCGCCCGAAGACCCCGGCCCTGAAGATCATCAAGGGATAGTTCCGTTCCAAATCGAAGCTCGGTCTTCCTGCCGTCCGCAGATTCAAGCTCGAAGGATAGGGCGAGATCGTCCGATAGCTTCCATTTTCCGAATAGCGTGATCGTCCGCGTCAGACGTTTTCTTGCACCGCGCGCGGTCTTGTATTCGATCCCGACTTGATAACGGATCTCCCCTTTTTTCGCGAGAATGGTTGTGGTTCCGAAAGTGCCGAGAAAGCGGAACGCCGAATCACTGTCCACGCCAATCAAGTAGGACAGACAATTCTTATCCGAAAGGTCCCAGTGCCCCTCGAAAACGAGTTCCTGGGCAACCTTGGTGACGCGCCGACGGGACTTTCGGGTGCCCTCAAGGACCTGTTTTACATTAAAGGAATAGGTGACCTGGAAATTGTCATTCACCTCCCAAGCTCCCTGGAATGTGAGCTTGTCATAGCGGGCGAGGCCTCGTTTCACTGAGAAGGTAATACGGTTCTTTTCGTCGAGTTCCCATTTACCCACAAGCTTTACGAGACCGGTCACGGTGCATGTTTCGGATTCCTTTGTGGTCACCGAAGTCACAAGCGCATCGGGTTCCGCCGCCACAAGCGAGCCCTTAATCGTCGCCTCTTTGTCCCCTCGCCTCCGTTCCCGATACGCGATCTCATGCGTTGGAGATAGCTCCCAAGAACCTTCGGCGGTTTCAGCGTCCCTGATCAGATCTGTGATTTTTTTGTAACGCATGATGTTGCCCTTTTTCAGATTTTAACAAAATACGTCATTCTGATCCCGCCAGAAGCGGGAGAAGAATCTCACGAATGAGATCCTTCGCTTCGCTCAGGATGACGGAGCTTTGCCACCCCCACACCTCTTTGCATCGTCACGGGCGGTACTCCATTTCAATCCTGTACTTGCCGGGTCTTTCGATCTCAATCGCGCGAAACAAGCCGAAGGCTGGCAATATGGCCGTGGACCGCCCATTCACACTAGCCTTCCAACCCGCATCATACAGATCCGGGATGACAAAGAATCCAGTGCATGAAACGGTAATATCCCAGACAAGTTGCTCCGGCGTCCGGGTAGTGGAGCGGATAACAGAGCTCACCTCAGGAGCCTTATCAGAAGAAACGGGTCGAGGCCAAACCCTTCCGGGGCAATCCTTTCGTTCCAATAGCAGGGTCTTTGCGGGATCAAATCCTTCCCGAAGAAAATCCGCTTTAAGGGTTTCCCAATCAGGCTCGATCTTGACATCGCTTATGAAATGCGCCGCTGAACGCTTCCGGACGACTCCATAGAGATAATAACCCGCGGCAGGGCCCTCAGTGAGGAGCTGCAGGTCAGGATGCATCAGCTTGGCGGTAGAAAGGATATGCGAGACAGTGAGAAAATCGAGTATAGGCAGACGCTGGATCACGAACGCCGGCGTCGGGGTGATCGCAAGGTTGGAGTCATTGATATTTCCGAAAAGACCGATCGTTTGATAGTACTTCTGCGATACGAGGGGCGAGTAGGCGCCGATATCTTCGATCCCATAGAGCATGTTTTGACTCGGCGTCAGGGGCAGGCGCTGATCCGGTGAACGGAAACCGTAGATACGGCCCAGCTTCCCGGCAGCCTTTTCGCTCTCAAGAATCTTAAGGACTTGTGTCGGAGCCAACGCCTTCCGGTAGGTCGCGAATTCCATTTTGATGTCCAGATAAGACGCCGAGTAAAGGTCCACGACCAGCAGAAGGACTCCTGCGATTAGCTGCGATCGCGTCAGGCCTTTTTTAATCAAAAGCAACACAAGCATTACGCACAACAACGAGGCTCCGACACTGATCAGATTTGCGGGATCATCGGGAGAAAGATACGTCAGTGAACAATCGATAATGCTTTTGAGACCCGACAGATAGGTGTCCAGCGAATGCGGATGTCCGGGCTGGGCATAGACGAAGCGCTCCACAAAGTATCTCCCGGCTTTCATCGCAAATTCCCTTCCGGAAGTAAAGAAATAAGCCACGAAGGCCACGACAGACAAAAAGAAAGCAAGTACCGCAAGATAAACATAAAAGGCTTTCTTGACGACAGCCCGCGTGACCGACCTCTCCCAAAGCGCTTGGAATCCAATAGCGCTCATCATTGCGAAGCCAAAACAAATAAATCCGATGAATTTCGCGGGAATTCGAAAGGAATAAAACTTCGTGAGTTTAACCAATCCAACATAAAGCGGGCTCCACTGCCCCAAGGCCAAAAAAAGAGCGATCAGTGTCAATGCCCCCCATAGTCGAAAGGCTTTGTTCTGTCGTGTTTCGGGTGATCCAAAAGAGAGGATTGAAAGGAACAACGCGAAAGCCCCTGGATACATATTGTTCCCTTTAAAGAGATTCGAGAGATTAGGACATATCAGCGTTCCGACAACCATGGGTGACATGGAACCGACATAAGCATACCCCTCCTCAAGCCCTGTGCGATTAGACATCATCGCGAGTTTAAATGTCAGATAAATCTGCGGCAACGCGAGCAAAAACGCAATGGCGGCGATTGGGCCCAGGCTCCCCATATTCAAAGCTTTCCGAGCCCAAGAACTCGCCACCTCCGGAAATACCATGATCCGAAGGGAAGCATATACTCCAAAGATCAACCAGGTAAAAACTGCCATCTGGAGATAACCCGCTACAAGGGATTGACCGATCACGAGCCCTAAAATGCAAAAACGCAAGACCAGAGGCTTGCTGAGATTCTTCTCGAAAAGATAAAGAGCTATCGGGAACCAGCAAATCGTTTTAAGGGACGTCATATTGTAATAGGCTCCGCCGTAAGCCCCGCCGAAGACAAAAATGAGTACCGCCACAAAAGAAGCCATAGCCCCTAATTTCATTTGCCTGGCGTAAAAGTAGGTTCCCCACCCGCCAATGAACCAATGGACCAAATTCACATAGGAATACGCCATCTTAAAAGGCAGGCAGAAATACATGATCAGGTTAGGAAGATAGAATGCGCCGACCTGGCTCTCGGCCACGAGAGGAAATCCACATTGGATTTGCGATGTCCAAAATGGCAACCGGAATTGCTTTATAGATTGGGCAAGGAGGTAGGCCCAAGGATAATGCTGCTCAAGATGATCGCCTGTTAAAGAAGCCGCTTTTACAAGAAATAGCTCAGGATAAAATGCGAAAAGCAATCCCAGAAGAGCGAACATAGCAAGGCGATCGGGATCACGAAACCATTTTACCCTTGGGGAAACGGAAGAACCGCTCATTTCGACAAAAATGGCTCTAACTTGGGTTTATTGAGTGTTCCGTCGAAGGTGCCGCGGTAAAATTCGCGGCCAGGATAAGCGGACATGAGTTCTTGATTCCGATCACCGAGGTCATGGGCATAGAGAATTTTAGTATCGAGAAAGGGGCTGTTGCGGATAGCATCTTCTTCTGCAAATACTAGCCGGCTTCCCAGAAAACCATGAATAAAGACGATCGAGGGCTTCGTGATCGTCTGCTCGACCAGCGCATAAAGGGCCTTGCGCTGGCGGCTTGACTCTTCCACATATTCCGATTGCCGTACAAGGATCACTCCGGAAGTTACAAGCGAGGTTACAAGGAACGCGAGCAGGAATTTCCGGGTCTGGGCGCTACGATCCCGCCAAAGGGAACATATCCAATCCATCACGGCAATGCATAGGAAAGGCATCCCCTCCCACAAGTATCGTGGGCCCCACTGATTACCGCCCCAGGAATAATAGAAGAAGTAGGCGAAAGCGATAAAGACCATGCCGAGGCGGAAGAGGTTTCTGACCATTTTCGTATCATTCCCGCAATTATACAGCGGGAATCCAGAAACGCCCGCTCCTTCTGCGCCCGCGGATCCCCAACCTGCCGCTGCTGGGCATTCGGGGATGACAGCGTTGCTTCTTCGGAGTCGCAAGACAACAAAAAGATACGCCCCCACAATCGCCGGCGCAAACCAATCCATGAGATAAAAGACGCGGGCGATGAGATAGAAAAAAGCATCGACGGGCGTGTAATCGCGGCGAAACCCAAGACGCTCCCAGGATTTGTCGTGTTTATTCGGCGGCCTGAATGCTTTTCCCGTCACAAGATAGTTCTGATAAAGTATCGAGATCATGAAGAGCGCGACGATACCCACCGCAATCCAGTCGCTTTTACGGAGCTGAGGACGCTTGAACGCGAAGGGCAGAAAACGCAGCCAGGAAAACCATCCTCCCCTTCCCTCTTGTGCGGGCGCGGGCTTCCAGCCTTTCCATTCTAAAAAGATGGGGAGATAATGGTAAAGCAGGAACGGTCCCGCGATGGCGGCCATGGTCAGATATCGGGTCATAAGTCCGTAGCCCACGGCAACTGCGCAAACAGCGGCCCATCCAACAGGATCCTTTCCCTCAAGATAAGATTCACGCCATCTAAGAAAAGCATAGAGAAAAACGCTAATACATAACAGGCATGTGGCGTGGGAAAAATAAGAAGCCGCAGTAAACATGAAGAATGGGTTGAATACGCAGAGCACTAGACCGAGGACTACAGCTTTGCGGCTAAATAAACGAATCCCCGCAAGATAAAAGAAAAAGATAGCAAGCGCAGACATTGCAGGATTAAGCCAATCGACTATATTGAGATTTAAGCCCAGCGCCCAAATGAGCGGCCACCCTAGGGGATAAACGCTGAACCACTTTCCGTCACGCATCCCGACATGAACCACTTTGAAGAAATCGGCATGAGCCGGGATATCGACAAAGAGCTTCCCTTTCCTCAGGCATTCCGCAAGAAAGTAACAGGAATGTTCATCCGCGGAACTGAGAAATGAGTGAAGGATATGCTGGTTTACGAGATACAAAATCCAGACGAGAAAGACTAGAGTCAGGAGACCGACGCCAAAACCCAAAGCTTTGGTGCGAATTCGGCAGGAGCTTGATGCTGTTGTCCAATTCGAAAAATCGGGCAAAAGATAAGACGCTAAGAGTGAAACGAGGAGCGTGATCCCCAGCATTACAATAGGATCCGGAGTTCCGAACAGGGTGTGTCCAAAGACCTGTTGGATATGGACTGCCCAAAGCGGCGCCAGGCTAAAAAAGCCACCGGCGCCGAGAATTAAAAATCGTTTTTGATATGAAAAAATATTCACAGAATAACCGCCTGTCAAGAGGATGTGTCGCGTTGAATTACGCTGTATTTTTTTTCTATGACCGCCCGGAAAGAAGGAGAGATCGCATTCCAATCCAGGACATTCACCTGGAACGGAAGGTTGGATTCCTCAAAAGCGTCTTTCAAGGCGTAGAGCCGTTTGGGACAGCATTTAACGCTCCCCATGATGACCAGATCCAAATCTGAATACGGCTTGATTTGCGCAGTGGCCCGGGAGCCAAAAACCCGGACTTCTCGCCCGGGGACATGGTCCTTGAGGATCTTTTTTACCAACGCCAGGAACTGCGGTGTAAGACTAATCATTTTTCTTTTCTAGTCGCGTCAAAAACATCTTCGAATCTTCGCCGAGACGCACGGCCATGGCATAGACCTCTTCCGCCTTATCTTCGGCATAGGCGTGAGAAGTTTCGTTGCGCGCCCGGTGGTAGTCACACCAAACCGATGCGTCTGCGATCAATTGGTGCTCCGCTGCGAGTCTAAATAGTTCTTTTTTACTGACCCCGTCAACATACGTCGATCCGAGGTTTGCCTCCAGCCAGCGTTTCATGAACTTCCAGCACAACTCGTAGGTGAATTCGAAATTCAGTATCGCGCCGGCACGAAGCCCCTTCCGTGTAATCGAATCCAATGTCTTTATGAAAACGGGATCTTCCGTTTTTGTTAAAAGTTCCCGAAGCGACTCCACGGCTTTTCGCAGACTTTCAAGCTCAAGCGGCATATAGCATCATCCTTTAGTTTTCGGATTTTATCACAGCGTCCATGCTATAACATTACGGATTTCCGTCCTTTGCAAAATAGTCTTCAATCGTCCGGGCCGCAAGCGCGTGGCCCTTCGGTGTCCAGTGCCAGTCGTTTTTAATATAATAGGTTTCGAGACCGTTTTTGCTTACAGCCTCTGTGAATGAAGGATGCAGATTGATCAAGGCTGTTTTTTCTCTTTCGGAAAAGCGAAGGACAGATCGCTCCAGCGAAGTCTTTCGAGGGCTCTCAGCCCAATTCTGAGGAGGTATCAAAACCAATACCGGAACGGCCCCATCAGCGCGTACTTCCGTTATTAGCCGGCTCAATATAGCTCGTCCGATTAGCCACTCCTCCGATGATTCGGGGTCGATAATACGCATGTTTTTTGCTAATTTCAAGAGAGGCTTCTTCGCCATCCGATAGAGAACGCTCTGCTCCAGCAGTTTTTGTGCCGGAGACAGGTCCAAAAGCGAAGGGAATTGGTTCTCGTTAATTGAAAAAGGTAGCGGTACAGGCACATTATGCAGAACAAGTTCTTCCTTAGACGATAGGGAAAAATAGGGCTTAGCATGTCCAGAATCGGCAAAGGAGCGAGTGCAGCGCCAGAAATCCTCAGGAAATATGGTTATCAGCACAATGTCAGGGTGATACTTTCGTGCGATCTCACGGTAGCTTAGATAGATTTGATCCATTCCATAGCCAGGTACGCCAAGATTGAGCACCTCCCTGTTAAGCATCTGTGATTCGATAAGGGAGGAAAAAGTTTCTCCATCCTGAACTCCAAATCCAAAGGGGAAGCTATCCCCCAGCACTGCCAAACGTATAACGCCTGCGGGTTTTTTGGGGGAATACTCGCGCAATCCCCGGAAGCCTGAGGAGTTGGTATGAACGGCCACGTCTTGAAAGTTCTGAGACTTAAGAACGGCAGTTTTGTTCTTTTGAGAATACCAGCCAAGGACGGGATGATGCTCGACCCAGATATTTTCCGGCACATTGACCCAGCTGAGCCTGGGTTTTTGCGGGAAATTAACTCGATCTACGCCGATGATTCGCAGCGTAACTTCCGCAAGCGAAAGTGTCAGAAATAATGACATCAGAACTAATAATATATTTTTTTTCACATTACCGCTCTTAATGAAAGAAGCCGTTGTGCAATCATCTAGCAGAGGCTGATCGGCATAGCAACTCGTCTTAGGCAAAACTAAAGACTGGCGATTCCATGAGGCAGCCCCATTATGGCATCATAGCCTGTAGTCGTTATCTTTGCGCCCCGAAATCCCAAGCAAGCGCGGATATGCTTACAGAAAACCGACCGATAAGATAACAGAATTTAATAGTGCAGGCAATTGACATTAGCCTCCAAAAACATTAATCTTACGCGCATGGAAAAGGTAACGCTCATCAGCTTCATCACTCCGGTTTATAACGAGGAAGAGAATATCGCGCGCATGCTCGCGAATCTTTTCGCCGTACTGAACGCCCACCCCGAATGGAACTGGGAAGTTGTACTGGTCGAGGATGGAAGTCGTGACGGAACCCTGAAAGTTCTTCAGACTGAAGCTCCTAAGTATCCTAACACCCGTCTCATCATCCACGAACAAAATCAAGGCTATACGCGCTCCTTGAAAGACGGCATTGCCGCCGCTCGAGGAAAATATCTCATGTATGTCGGCGCGGACGAGGAATTCGACTCCTCCGAGATCCCCGATTTTGTAAATATCTTTCTCAAAGATGAGGCGGATCTAGTGCTTGGCGTGCGGTGGCAGCGTAACGCCTACCAGCTCTTTCGTTTTTTTCTCTCCGTGATCTATATTTTCACCCTGAATTATCTTTTCAAGATCCGTATCAACGATTACAACTGGTCGCAGGCCTGGAGCCGTAAGGTGCTCGAGAGCATCGATCTGAAATCAAAATCGCTTTTTGTTTTGCCCGAGATCATTATTAAAGCCCACGATCTCGGGTTCCGCATCAAAGAGATCCCCTCCAATCACCGAGGACGCCAATGGGGAAAATCCTCAGTCAATATCAATATCATGGGGTTTGCCCTGTGGGAAGGCCTGAAGTTCTGGGCGCAGCGCTCTTCTAAGAATTACAAGGCTGGCAAACTCGAAGTTATTAGCTGAGATATTCTGACATTTTTCGGATTCTATCCAGAAAAAAATCGGTACTCCAGAGTTTGACGGAAGAAATATCCTTCGGTTTAATAAAACGCACAATGTCGCTCTGCGCCTTATTCCAGTCAATTTTTGAAACGGATCCACTCAAAGCCTCTAACAGCCAACCTTTATCCAGCTTCAGCTTCTGCCCCTCCCACGCGCCCACTTGATCGATGGCTGCGGAAAGGAGGTCGTAGTTAACCTGAGTCTGTCGGCTTACATACCATATAAAGTCATACCAATCACGGCCTTTCACGTAGGCCCTGCAAAGCAGGGCATGACACTTCCCCGCAAAAAGACTCGGCGGATCCTGAGCCGTCATTTCGTAAACAAACGGATAATCTTGATACTTAGTCTCAAAACGACTCCCCTCCGGAGGATTCGTATCGATCTCAATCTTGATCCTGATGCTTTTTTTATCCTTTCCCGGCTTGAAATGCTTAAAAGTAAGCAACTTGACCAAAGAATCATCTTTCAAAAAGTTCTTTTGGACGGCCGTTTCAGCTTCCTTTTTATCAATGATCGAAAATTCAAAACCATATAGTTGCAGCTCGTGCAGTGATTCTTCAAGATAGCTCATAAGCCGAAAATCAGGCTCCCGTTTTTTTAAGACAAAATCAAGATCTTCGGAAAAACGTTCCATCCCGTACAGGATCCGCAGACAAGTCCCTCCATGAAACCCCGCTTTTTTAAAGAAGCCCACACGCGACAGCCCTCCGAGGATCACTTCCTGCGCGATCTCTCGCATAGCGTTCTCCTCGTCCTGAGAGGATTGACACCTGTAAGAATCTAACCGGCTTTGCACAATAGATGCGCTCATGTGAAACACTCCTTCCTGATTCCTTTTAAAAACACTCGAACCCTCTCACTGCGTGTTGCCTTTTCCAATTCTTCGATCAATGGATTTTTCGCCGTTTGGAGGCGCGACGGATCCACTCGCAAACTTCCGATCACGGGTTCGAATCCTTCCCAGTCAAGCTTATGGACATAGACATAATCTGCGAGAGCACGCCATGGCGTAGCCATCAAATAAACACCGTTTGCGTCATCGACCCTTTCAACTCCTGCCCAAAAATCATTTGAGGGAATGTTAGCGTAACTAAACACACCGAGAGGCGTCTTAACATCTTTCGATCGACGAGCCGAGACGTTTGTTACAGAAAAAACGCCTTCCGGAATCCACCCGTGGTGGGATAGCGCTGATTCCAGGCTGACATAGGATGGGCCGTAGATCGTCTGGGCTAACTGAAAAAGATTAATACCTTTCTTTTGAAGTTTGGGGCCAAAGGAATAGACACCTCTTTTCAAGCGGACGATTTCCCCCGTTTTCATCGCTCTCTTGATAATTCCATAGCGGCTATCTGCCGAACCCTGCAATACATTCATCACGGAAGCTTCAGTAAATACGTCCGCCGCAAGAAGTTCCCTGAGTCTTGCCACATTGTTCGCCATAGACCCCTCATTAAGACCGCTCAATACTGTCACTTTATGACAGTATTGTACAGCAAATGAAGCGAATTGTCAAACGTTGCAACTCGATTAGTAAAAGGATGTTAGTTGCAACAATCGACAACATTGGAATGGCTGGCTCGAAGCTGCGGAGGTAATACGTAATCTGAGTTAGGACCCGACACGCATGAGATCGGCGCCGGTGGAGAGAGCTTTTTCGTTCACATAGATGAGATCTTTGCGGAGCCCCTTGAATACTTTCCCCAGGACTTTGACGGCGCTAGCCATCTTAACGATGCCGGTTTTCTGGATAGCCGCTCCAAGCATGATCATATTGGTCACACGCTCATTACCTATCTCCCGGGCCATTTGAGTCGCGGGTATTTCAATGATCTTTCCGGTTGTCTGAGCGGGGTCAACATTGCCAACCTGCGTTGAGTCGACAAATAGAAAGCCGTCAGAACGGGTCTTGGTCTTGAATTTCTCGTAAGCGGCCTGGCTCAAAACAAAGCCGAGGGTTGCTTCATCGATAATAGGACAATCGATTTCCTGGTCTGAAATGATGACAAAGCTGTGGGAAGCGCCCCCACGCACCTCAACGCCGTAGGAGACCATGCCCAGGATGTGCCTGCCCTCTTCAAGCGCGGCATGGGCGAGAATATTACCCGCTACAACGACTCCCTGCCCGCCAAAACCCGCGACAAAAACTTTTTCTTCGATCATCCGTCCACATCCCTGAATTTCTTGATCGGAAAATATCCCGCCATTTCATTCCCTACGAATTGGCACGATTCCTTGCCGCCCATACGCCAATGCGTGGGGCACATGGACAAAACCTCGACAAAAGAAAATCCTTTTCCTTCGATCTGATTGATAAAGGCCTTTTTGATCGCCTGCTTCGCCCGCTGCATATGCGGGGCGTCATGCACAGCCACACGCTCGATAAATGCGGGACTGGCGAGGGTCGCAAACATTTCACAGATACGCAAAGGCGCTCCGGTCTCAGTGGTATTCCGGCCTTCCGGCGTGGTGATGGTCTTTTGACCGATCAGCGTCGTGGGGGCCATCTGTCCCCCCGTCATACCGTAAACCGCGTTATTAATAAAGATCATGGTGATATTTTCACCGCGATTGGCACAGTGGATCGTCTCCGCCAAACCGATCGAGAGAAGATCACCGTCGCCGCCGTAGGCAAATACGATATTATCCGGGCGCATGCGTTTGATCCCCGTAGCGACTGCCGGGATCCTGCCATGAGGGCATTCAATGATATCGCAATTAAAATAGTCGTACAAAAGAACGGCGCAGCCGACCGGCGCAGTACCAATCGTTCTTTCCCGGATACCGAGCTCGTCCATTACTTCCCCGATAAGACGCTGGGTGATCGTATGTCCGCATACGGGACAATAATGCATGCGGCCCGGTCTGATGGTTTTTTCTTCGGGTGTCATTTCTTTGAGATCTCCAGGATCTTTGCCAGAAGTTCCTTTGGCTTGGGATACCATCCGCCGCCGCGTCCCATGAATTCGATCTTGGGATCGACTTCAGTCGCCGGAATTCTGGCGAGGCGTACATCCTCGATCAATTGCCCCTGACTCATTTCAACCACAAGAAGTTTCCTGCAGCGGGCGGCAACCTTTCTAAGCGCGATAGCGGGAAAAGGCCACAGAGTGATGGGCCGGAAAAGGCAGGCTTTGATTCCCTGCAACCTGGCTTGTTTAATGGCCCAATGGGCGATCCGAGCGGGCGTTCCATAGGCCACTACGGCAATATCAGCGCCTTCATCGTAACGCGTTTCGGAAAGCTGCAGTTCTGCAGTGATCTTGTCATACTTAGCCTGTAATTCTGCGTTTTTTTCTTCCAGAGCGTCTTTTTGCTGAAGATAAAGTGTCCTGATCACATTGGGGCTGCGGCCTTCGCAGCCGGTAAGAGCCCATGCTTTTGAAATGGGCTTTTTCTTGACCGGCTCACGGAACTCTATAGCCTCAGCCATTTGACCCAGAATGCCATCGGCCAATAGCATCACAGGATTCTGATACTTATCCCCAAGCTCAAAAGCCATTGTTGTGAGGTCATACATTTCCTGGACAGACCAGGGTGCGAGGACGATCAGCCGGTAATCCCCGTGGCCTCCTCCGCGGGTGGCTTGAAAGTAGTCGGCCTGTGAGCCCTGGATATTTCCGAGGCCCGGCCCGCCGCGCATGATATTCGCGATAAAACAAGGGATCTGGGCGGCGGCGATAAAGGAGATAGCCTCCTGCATGAGACTGATCCCGGGGCTTGAAGATGAGGTCATGGCCCGTTCTCCTGTCGCGGCCGCGCCGAAAACCATATTGATCGCGGCAAGCTCTGATTCAGCTTGGACAAAGACCCCTCCCGCGGCAGGAAGCTTCGTGGCTAGATACTCGCTGACCTCGTTTTGGGGCGTGATCGGATAACCGGCATAAAACCGGCAACCTGCGCGTATCGCCGCTTCAGACATTGCCACATTACCCATCACAAGCGTTTTTTCATGTTCCATAGAATGAGATCTTTCGCAAAAGAAGTTTAGTGAAGAGTGTACCCTATTGTACGGAAAGTTCGAACTAAAGCAACATCTACGACAAAATTCACGAACGAATACGGTAGATCGAGATCGGATAGCCGTTACGTTCGCGAGGAGAAATATCGCTCCAGAGAAAAGGCCCGCCGGTCATCGTGATCGGATCGTGAAGGGTGAGATCGGATGGGTTCCGATAAGGAGAAAATGTCATGACCCGGTCCGCGTTATTACGGAGCTCCCGAAAGAAAAGATCCTCCTCCGGCCTTAGCGCTTCGATAAGGAAAACATACTCGATTCCCCGCCGTCTCAGTTCCGTCATGTCAAAAGGCACCAGAGGTTCCCCGAAAAGGAATGTGGCTCCCTCCGGAGCTTTGCTCAGGAAATGAAGCTCGTAGGAACGCGGATCCTGCTGCGACAGAAGAGCCTCGATGCGGCGCAGTTTCCCCGCGGATTGAAAGGTGCTTTGAGCTTTTTCACGTTTCTTTTCAAGCTGAGCTGCTGAAAAAGCGAGACGCGGCATATAAAATCCCCAATCGAGCGCGAGACGGCTCCCCGGAGGAATATGTTCGGCCGCCCAAGCCTTGGCAATCGTCCTGACGTCGGGCTTTGACATCAACAAATCCCAATGAACGCATTTGATGACCGCTGGCAGAACCAGGAAAGGGAGCAGTATCCCAAAAAGCACTATTGACCGAGCTTTAATACGAAGCAGTAACTCTACGGCCATTATTAGCATGAATGGGATGAGCGGCAAGACATACCGGTCATAAGGCTGTCCAAACCTGCACAAAACGATGTAATAACCAGCGATATACACCGCCGTGGTCTGGGCCCTGCAAGATCGGCTCACCAGCCCTCCCAACATAGCCAGAACGGAAAGGATGAGCATCGGCCAGCCCATAGCACCCGCGAGCGAGTAGGTTAGATGATGGAATACAGTACCCCCCTGGTTAGCGGCAGACTGCTCGGTAACTTCTTTTAAGAAATAGGCATGATCCAGAATTGAATAGGGATTTAAGACGAAAAAAACTGCGACTGCGCCGAGACACGCCGGCGCAAAGCATGCCGGCCATTTTTTCCAGGGGATATATCGAAAAGAGATCCAGAGATAAGGGATTGCGAGAAACACACCGTTATATTTCACTGCCGCGGCGAGGCCGATGATGCCGCCGGCGAGGAAATGAAGTTTTACAGGGACAGACCCGGTAACGGATTCAGGGGGTCTCACCCCATCCGCGATACGGAAGAATACAGAAAAAGCAAGCAGCGACACAAAAACAAGCGGTATATCAGGATAGATATAGTGAGAATCCCTGACATGGAGGAAATTGACTGCGAGAAAAAAACCGGCCCAAAGCGCCGCCTCGGGATTCCAGAAGCGCTTGACGAGGCGCCAAAGCAGAAAAACAGAAGCGGTGCCTAGTAGGGTTCCGAAAACTATTCTGGCGCACAGATAAAAAAAGGTCGGGTCCGAATAAAAAAGCCGTTCCATGTCGCGCGCGGAATGAAAAAATCCAGTAATGCGGCCGATCGCGAAATAAATCCCGTAGCATAAGGAAAGCAAATAACTGACAAGCGGCGGAATCTTGAAAAAATGAGGGTTGAGATCCCCTGTCCCGTAGGCGAGAGCGTGGTTGACTACGATCGGTTCATCCGCGTGATAAAGATAAGGGAGCCCGAAATTCACGCCCCAAAGGCGCAAAATGAACGCAACGGCAAGGACCGCGAAAAGAAGCCATCCTTCCCGGGGCAGGTTCAGATCTTTGTGTTTCGATGAATCCATCGGATCTTCAGGAGGTCACAGAACATTTGAAGCGGGTCAGCAATGAGCCTGACCCTGCTTTGCGCCGAATTACGCCAGATCACGGGCTCTTCGCGAATTCGATAGCCTTTTTTTTGCGCTAGATAGATGATCTCGGGCTCGAAGCTGAAGCCGTCGAGGACCTGATGATGAAAAAGCGCTTGAGCCGCCTCTCCTTTAAAGCACTTGAAACCGCATTGAGAATCGTGAATGTCATGAAAAGACAAAAGCCGTGCGAAAAGGTTGTAAGTACGTCCCATAGTCTCACGCAGAAAATTCTGATGGATCTCAACTTTGGAGCCCGGCAGCGCGCGCGAGCCGATGACGATATCCTGGTCTTTTTCGAGATAACCCAGAAAACGGGTCACTTCCTCGATCGGCGTCGAAAAATCGGCATCGGTATAAAGAACGTATTTGCCCTGCGCTGCTTTGACCCCCTGTCGGACGGCATGCCCTTTTCCGCGATTTTCGGCCGTCGTGACGATCTTATGCGGCGAACCTTTCAGGATCTCGCTCGCTTTGGCGACGGTGGCATCGCTGCTGCCGTCATCGGAGACGATGATCTCCCAAGCATAGGACTGGGTATGAAGAAAGATCAAAGCCGATGCCAGGGACTGAGGCAGGCGTTTTTCTTCATTGTAAGCTGGAATGATAACGGAAAGTAACGGAGAGGTCATTTATTTCGCAATGCCTGCTTGAAGTATTCGATTGTGAGTTTTAATCCATCGTCCAACGCGATTTCCGGTGCCCAGTTAAGATATTTCCGGGCTTTGCGGATATCCGGCTGACGGACTTTGGGATCGTCTACGGGAAGCGTGCGCTGAACGATTGAGCTGGAGCATCCGGTGATACAAATAATCTTTTTAGCGAGATCCAGCATGGAAATCTCATTCGGGTTGCCGATATTGACCGGTTCATTGACCTTGGAAAGAAGCAGCTTTTCTATGCCTCGGACAAGATCCGTAACGTAACAAAGACTCCGGGTTTGTCTACCGCTGCCGAATACAGTGAGCGGTTTTCCGGTAAGAGCCTGGGAAAGAAACGCCGGAATTGCGCGGCCATCCTTCAAGCGCATTCTCGGCCCGTAGGTGTTAAAAATGCGGATGATCTTGGTATTTAGCTTGTGGGTTCGATGATAGGCCATCGTAATGGCCTCGGCGAAACGCTTGGCTTCATCATAAACGCCGCGTGGTCCTACGGGGTTAACGTTCCCCCAGTACTCCTCGGGTTGCGGGTGCACTAACGGATCACCGTACACTTCAGAGGTTGAGGCCAGAAGAAAAACCGCCCTTTTGTCTTTCGCTAATCCAAGTGCGTTATGCGTACCAAGAGCACCAACCTTAAGTGTTTGTATTGGGAACTGAAGGTAATCCAGCGGACTTGCAGGCGAGGCGAAGTGGAGCACATAGTCAACCTTGCCAACAACACGGATAGTTTTACTCACATCACGCCGGATCAAATGAAAAGAACGGTTCCGCTTAAGACCCGCTATGTTCTTTTCATTGCCCGTGAGGAAATTGTCAATAGCGATAACACGCCAGTTCTTCTCTAAAAAACGTTCGCAAAGATGCGAGCCCAGAAAACCGCCCCCCCCCGTCACAACACATATTTTATTAGTGGGCATCGGATGTGTTTTCTCTTTCAGCCGCTCGCGCTGTCGACTTGGCTTCCCATGCGGTCATTTCCTCTTTAAGCTTAGGAAGAAATTCCAGCGTGGCCTCTTCCCACGAACGCATCTTAAGATCGAGCATCTCGGACGCTTTTTTAAGAGCCAGCACCGAATTAGCTGGCCGCGGCGCCGGGCGTTCCAGCTTGGCGCTTGGAATATCATTTATTTTAATATCTTGAAGCCCTGAATTTTTTAAAATAAACCTGGCGTAATCCGCCCAGTGGACGGTTCCGGAATTACCGAGATGATAAATTTCCGTACCCGGCTTAAAGAGGGCATCATTTCCACGCTTCAAAACACGAAGCATGGCCTGGGCGACATCCCAGGACCAAGTCGGGCGTCCGATCTGGTCGTTCACAACATTTATTTCCTTTGACTCTGCCGCTTGCCTCAGGATCCCTTTCGGGAAGCATCTCCCCCAAATTCCAAAAAGCCAGGTAATCCGGAAAATGATTGCCCTCTGAGCGCCCGCGAGAATGGCCTCTTCTCCCAAAAGTTTTGTTTTGCCGTAGAAACTGAGAGGACCGGTGTTATCCGATTCGGCGTATTCTCCGGATTTTTTTCCGTCAAAGACATAGTCCGTGCTGTAGAAAATCAGAGGCGCTCCAACTTCATTCGCAGCGGCCACGACGTTCTTGGTCGCGACGACATTATTCTCCAGGGCTTCATCCTTATGGCTTTCACAATAATCCACATCGGTCATTGCGGCTGAATGGATGACAACGTCAGGCTTGTGACTTAGGATGGCATCGCGCGTTTTTCTGGCCTGTGTTAGATCGCAGATGTCATACGGGACAGTCAAATGAGTGACCGGGCGGCGATCGATGCCTATGATTTCAAAATCATGCCGCAGGACATTTGTGAGATCCGTGCCAAGCATTCCTCCGGCTCCCGTGATCAAAACCTTCAGGGCTTTTGGGTCGGACATCATTTCACCGTAAACTTGTCTTGCTTGAGAGGCTTCCACCAATCCGGATTATCGCGATACCATCGAGCGGTCGCCGCCAGACCTTTCGCAAAGCTCCAGCGCGTCCTAAATCCGAGCTTCTTCAGCTTATTGAAATTGACGGCATAGCGGAGGTCATGACCGAGGCGATCCGCGACACAGCGAATCATTTCTTTGCCTTTTTTGAATCGACGCAGGATCGCAAATGTCAGTTCCAGGTTGTTCATCTCATGATGCGCGCCGATATTGTAGATCTCCCCGGGGCGCCCCTTCTCAAGGACCAAAAGCACGGCGCGGCATGCGTCATCCACGTAGATCCAGTCCCTGCGGTTTTTGCCGTTTCCATAGAGCGGCACAGTCTTCCCTTCGATCAAGTTGGTCACAAACAGAGGTATGACTTTTTCTGGGTATTGATAAGGCCCGTAATTATTCGTGCACCGCACTATTATGGCGGGATGTTTGTAGGTTTCCTGGAAAGATCGCACGAGAAGATCCGCTCCGGCCTTGGAGGCGGAATAGGGGCTGTTCGGCAGAAGCGGCGCCCGCTCGTCGGCGTAGCCCCGAGCGATCGATCCGTAGACCTCATCGGTGGACATATGAACAAAACGTTTGATCCCGCACGCAAGCGAGGATTCAAGCAGAGAGGCTGTTCCAAGAATATTCGTTTTAAGAAAATCGTCCGAGTTTTCAATGGACCGGTCCACGTGCGTCTCGGCCGCAAAATGCACGACCGCTGAGGCTTTTCTCATAAGATTTAAAACAAGCTTCTTGTTCTTGATGTCGCCCTTGATGAATTTATACCGGGCGGACCCTCGAAAATCCTTAAGATTTTCGGGGTTTCCGGAATAGCTGAGCGAGTCGAGATTGAGAACGCCCCAACCCGGCCGATTTTTAAGAAAAAACCTGATAAAATTTGAACCGATAAAACCGCAGCCTCCGGTTACTAGCAGAAATTTCATGCCCGATAACCCTCCTGTCTTGCCACGAGCGAACTGGCCCTGTAAAGCGACTCGAACTGGCCCGCGTCTGTCCAAAATCCTTTCAGCAGATCGTACTCCAAAACTCCCTGTTTCAAATACCAGTTATTGACATCCGTTATTTCGAGCTCCCCGCGCCGGGAGGGTTTAAGCGTTTTGATAAAACTGAACACCGACGCGTCATACATATAAACGCCTATGACAGCATAAGGACTTTTCGGATTTTTGGGTTTTTCAATGATACCCGTGATCTTGCCATCCTTGAAGGATGCCACACCGAAACGCTCGGGATCCGGTACCTTTTTAAGGAGAAGTCTCGCTCCAGACTTTTGCTGATCAAAGCGCCTCACGTGCGGCGTGATATCCTCCTGGACGATATTATCCCCTAGCACGACGATCATCTTTTGCTCTCCCACGAAATGCTCCGCGAGGCCCAGGGCCTGAGCGATTCCTCCTTCGCCTTCCTGATAAGTATAGTTCATGTGTTTGAGCCCAAACTGTTTCCCGTTGCCGAGAAGCTTAAGGAAATCGCCAGAGGAATTTCCGCCGGTAACGATCAGGATATCTTGGATCCCCGCTCGAACAAGTGTTTCGATGGGATAATAGATCATGGGCTTATTGTAAACCGGCAGAAGATGCTTATTGGTGACTTTGGTGAGTGGAAGAAGTCTGCTGCCTAGCCCTCCCGCGAGTATAACCCCCTTCATACATCCTCCTGTTCAGGCCGAAGGCCGTCCTATGCTGGAATACTTAAAGCCAAGTTTCTTCATATCAGAGGGCTGGAACATATTCCGTCCGTCAAAAAAGAAACGATCCTTCATTGCTTTCTTAAATCGCATCCAGTCAAGGTTGAGAAACTCAGACCATTCTGTCAGTACGGCGATGGCATGAGCTCCGTGAGCGACGCCGTAGGGTGAATCGGCAAAAGTGACATGACTAAGCATCTCGGACGCTTTTGAAGCCGCTTGTGAATCATAAGCCACAATATGAGCGCCTTCTTTTTGGAGCATCCGGATGATGGGAATCGAAGGAGCGGAGCGCATATCGTCAGTATCGGGTTTAAAGGCAAGCCCGAGAACGCCGATCGTTTTTCCCCGGAGCGTCTTCATTGAGTTCTTGATTCCTTCGACGAAATATTTGGCTTGCGCGTCATTAATTCGCAGAACATCCGCGAGAAGCTCAAACCGGGCGCCTAGCTTTTCGGAAATGTGCAGGAAAGCACTCACGTCCTTCGGGAAACAGGATCCCCCAAAGCCTATGCCGGCCTTCAGGAATTGCTTGCCGATCCTGGGGTCAAGCCCCATCCCAAGGGACACTTTTTCGATATCAGCTCCAACAGCATCACAGATTCTCGAAACCGCGTTCGTAAAAGAGATTTTTGTCGCGAGGAAAGAGTTTGCGGCATGTTTAATAAGTTCCGCGCTCTTTATGTCCGTCACGATCATGGGCGCTTTAAGGGGGCTGTAGAGTTTCCGGAATATCTTCTCGGCACGTTCGCTTGAAACTCCGATCACGATGCGATCCGGCTGTAGGAAATCGCGTAGGGCGGAACCCTCCCTGAGAAACTCAGGATTGGAGGCGACGTCAAACTGCACGCCTTTCTTAACATTCCGTTTTATCGTTTGCCGGACCCATTCTCCAGTCTCAACGGGGACCGTGCTTTTTTCAACCACGAGGCAGTAGGAGTTTAAGTGCATCGCGATCTGGCGCGCGACCTTCTCAACAAAAGTAAGATCAGCCCCGCCATCCTGTTTTGGGGGCGTGTTGACGCAGATAAAAAGGACTTCGCAGCGATTGACGATCCGGGAGATCTCCGTTGTGAACGTCAAACGCTTGGCGGCAACATTCTCAAGAACCATTTCCATGAGGCCCGGTTCATAAAAAGGGATTTTTCCTTTCTTCAACGTCCGGATCTTGCTCGCATCCTGATCCACGCAAGTGATGGTGTGCCCTAAATGAGCCAAACAAGCGCCGGTAACAAGACCGACATATCCCGATCCGATAATTCCGATTTTCATAAGAACTAACCTTTTCGAGTTGATTAAGAGTGTAAAAAGTTAATTACTGCACGGAAGAAATCAGCGGGGCCTCGCGGGACATCATCGTAGGAGTTCCGTAATCACCGGCGCCCTCATTAGCTCCCGCAACGGTTTCTCCGATACGCGGTTCCGAGAAACTGGCTCGCCCGCCTCCCTGAGTAATCGAGGGCAGCATGGGAACGCCCTTCATGCGAAAACTGACGAAAAGCTGACTGTTGTTGTTGTTATTGATCAAGGAATTTCTCTGATTGAACCCGAATTCGAGGATGAAATCATGGAGATCCCGCGCCGCGGAAACCTGATACTCCTGAATTCCCGAGGTCGAGGTGTCATAGCGGATGTATCCGCCGACCTCCCATAATTTATTCAGCTGATACCGGAGATCAAAAGCAACTTCCTGGCTTTTAGGAATATTCTGGGGAACGTACCAATCCGTATGGGGGTGCATATACCGGAAACCGAAGACGAATTTCCAAGGTCCTTTCCGGATCAGCATATCGTTGCTTGAAAATTTCAAATAATTTTTTGCAAAATCATATTCGAGGCGCGTCTGAAACTGCAGCCATTCATAAGGGCGAAGCGTGAGCCCATTATCAAGGGACGTGAACTTGGTCCCATCCACCGCCGGATCGCTCGCAGATTTTTCAAAATGCACGTAGGTGTTTAAGCTGACGATGTCGACGCGTTGGGCTTTTCCATTCACGAATCGCTTGGTCTGCAGGCGATTTTCAAGTCCGAATAAGACATTGGCCGCGTTATCGACGGCGTCTACGGTATCAAAATGTATCAGCCTCTCCCGGCTGATCGTTGGGTTTGTCCCCCGGAACGTAACGCTCGGCACCGCCACATGCCTTAGCTGGTTCACTTCGATACCCAGCTTATCAAAAGAAACATCAAAGATTTTATAAAAATGTGTCCGAAGATCGGCTCCATACTCAAGGGTGCTCCGGTAACGGATGGCGTTATTATTGAGTAATTCGCTGTACTCCGTGGCTCGATAGCCCGCGTAAGGAGTAAGGTTTATATCTTTCCATTTGAGAGGCATGTACCAGCGGTTATAGGCGTCCGTTCGAACGGCGCTGCGGTGGAGCGTGCTGTGAGCATTCTGGATGGAAAGATTATCGAACTGGACGCGGCTTTCGTTAAAAAGGATTTCCTTGTAAAACGGCTGGTTCTTCAAATCCAGGCGGACTTCCGGCAGCCTTTCCACCATAGATTCATAACTATTCATCTTTTTCTCGACATGGATCATCGCCCCATATTGTTCGGTGTTATGATTCGCCGTCAGAAAGGAATGCGGCTGCATTTGATTCCGAAACTCATCCTCAAAAAAATCTTGGAGGAAATATTCATCTGAAACTCGGTGATACCGCATAAGAATATTCGTATTTTCATCGATATCCGACCGGTGGCGCCACGTGATCCGTCCTCGTTTTCTGTCTTCACGCTGGGCGTAGGGATTCAGCTGTCCGGAACTCGGATCTATATATCCAGCGGTGGGGGCCTCTTTATCCTGCATAAGATAAAGTTTGATGCTGCCTGTAGCGATTTTTCCGAAATCATAGAACTGATCCCACCCTCCCCCGAATCCTCGTTTGGAATACCAGTCAATATGAGCCTTTCCCGCCAGCTGCTTATTGAAAGTTACGCCTTTGCTCAATTCAAGGTAATAGCCATATTGGCTGCTATGACCCGCCTTGGCCTGAAGCGGAATGGTGGGGAGATTGAGCGGGATATCCAGCCAGGGTAGCCAGAACACGGGAACTCCCAGGACATAGATCGTGGCGCCGCGCATAATAAGTTTTTCATCGACATAAAGCGTGGCTTTTTTGAAACGGACCTCATAATGCGGTTTTTGAAGGTTGCAGGTTGTCACACCCCCCTCCTGGATCTTGCTCATCCCTTCACGGATCTGGCGGATGTCTTTTCCAGTGGCAAAAATGGGCGGGCTGATGGCGCGGGCGTTGGGGAAACTTCCCGTATGATTGCCGAAGTCGTAGTAGATCTCCTCACCCTGGAGGCGTGGCTCGCCTTTTTTGAAAATCATTACGTGCCCTTTGGCATAGGCCTTCTTGGCTGCCGTTTCGACTTCAGCGTAATCAGAGAGTATTTTAGTTCCCTGGTACGTAATGATCGCGTTTCCCCTGGCGATGATTTTTCCGGTGTCTTTCTGATACTCCAGGCTATCGGCGACGGCTTCAACCTTAGCATCTTTTGTGTCAAGAATGTTTTGAACCGGAATCCGCGACGCGGCGTCTGGGGCTTTTTGGGGGGAATCCGTGTCGGTGCTGGAATTGGCGGCGGAAGCAGTCGCGCCGGTGATGAAAAACAAGCCGAGCGCGAAAAACATCACGCCGACGGAGAAGCTATGGGAGATTTTCATGCTAAAAGCTGACTTCACGGTTTCTTGACATCCTTATGCAGACATACGCGATTGCGGCCTTCTTCTTTAGCGCGATACATCGACTCATCCGCTTTTCGAATCAACTCGGCGACGAGACTTTTGGCGTCGAGATCTTCGTCTTTTTCAGCGGTTTCACCGTCAAAGACCATGATCCCCTGACTGACGGTGACCTTCGTTCTGACATTATAGACCTGAAAGTCGTGTCGCGCGATACTGGACCGGATACGTTCGGCGACCTCTGTGGCGTTGGCGATCCGCGTCTCAGGCATCGCTACGATGAATTCCTCCCCGCCATAACGGCCCACGAGATCAACCCGGCGCAAGCTGTTTTTTAAGAGATGCGCGACTTCTTTTAGCGTTGCGTCGCCTACCAAATGACCGAAGTCGTCATTATATCTTTTGAAATGATCGATGTCTAACATTAATACCGTCAGCGGCAGTTTGAAACGGATGCTGCGCAGCAATTCTTCCTGCAACCGCTCAAAAAAATGGTGCCGGACAAACACCTGCGTCAGCTCATCGACGATAGCCAATTCCCGCACGGTTTCATAAAGCTTTATCTTCTTGATCAGGAGCACAAGATAGGCGCTCAAGACCTCCACACGCGCCAGATCTTCCTCTTTAATACCATGGACAGCAAATATCGCCCCGATTTCTCCGGCTTCGAGGATTGGGAAATACCATTGATTCTCATGACGGATCATGGCTTTAGAGGTCGACATCGCGGCACAAGCCTGCTGCTCTTCACTTGTCAGCACACGGTCCTCTTCACGCACGCCCTCTTGAAGCATGGCATAGACTTTGACCGGGAGAGAACCCTGACCCGCGATCGCGCGGGGAATAAGGAATATCTCCATCTTGTCAAAAGCAAGTTCCGACCTTAACTTTTTTAAAAGAAATTCAGAGAGCGTCTTAAAATCCATGCAATCGCTAAAATCCCGGGCGATCTCAAAAAGGTTCATGAGACTGCTTACCTGGACTTCCAGATGCCTAAGACTCCCCAGGCGTGTCTGGTATTTCTGCTGAAAGGATTCGAGATTTTTACGGACGGTCTCTTTTGCTGTCTGAGCCCGGTCATGAAAGCGCTTAAGTTCCCAACAATAATATGAGAACCCGGCAAAAACGGACAGCTGGCAAAACCATAACACGACCATACGAGTTTCCGGCGCACGAACAAAGAACCAGCCGTGCAGAAAAAGAATAGCGCCCGTTGAAATCGCGAGAAGAAGATATTCTTTTTCCATCAAAAAATAACAGAGCGGGAGAAGCCAAAGCACAGACAGGAGATAATAGACCAAAATGATCTCTTGCGACTGCCAAAAGACAAAAGACATCATCGCGCCAAGGCAGCCGAGGGTCAGGATATTGCGGCGCATACGCGATTCCTGCCTTCTCTTTTGGCCTGATACAGGGCTTGATCCGCTTTTTGCACAAGATTCTCAGCGTCCAGAGTATCGTCAGGAAGATTCGCAACGCCTGCGGACACGGTCATTTTGACCTGCTCACGGCGAATATTAAATTGGGATGTCTCAACGGCTTTTCGGATCTGCTCGGCAACCTTAAGGGCGTCCCCTTTCGTGGTTTCCGGCAGCAGAATCGCGAATTCCTCTCCGCCGTAGCGCGCGAGCAGAGAGCCTTGAAGACATTGCCCTAAGATCTGCGCAAACTGGACGAGCATCAAGTCACCGCCCTGATGACCGAATCGATCGTTGCATTCTTTGAAGTGATCCAGATCGCACATGATAAAAGACAGGTCTTTTTGGTTAAGGAGCGCCCGGCGATGTTCCTCTTTGAGCCGCTGGAAAAAATAACGTCTGACAAAAAGCCCGGTCAGGGAATCTTTGATCGCGAGTTCTTCTGTCTTCTCGTAAAGGATGGCATTCGAAATCGCCGAGGAGGCTAACGTGCCGATCGCGTCCAGAAGCCGCAGATCGTCATGACTAAAGATGCCGGGACGGGTCGCGTGAATCGCGATCGATCCGGCAACCCGGCCTTCGTGAAAAAGCGGCGCTACGATCAGACTCCGGACATGATCCTTTTTTTCATTTTCGCTCAGGACAAAACGGAAATCCTCCTGAGTATCCATCACGATAAGACGCTTGCGGTTCTTGATGCACCAGAAGTCAAAAAGATCACCTTGCTTTGCGTTCCAATTTCCCACGGGGCGCAGACGCCGTTTTGCCACAACGGGAAGTTTCCGCTCCTCTCCATGAGCAAGCGTGATCTTCGCGAAATCCCCGCGCGGAATAAAGTCCATGGCTCGATCCACAGCTTTTTGCGCGAGGTCTGCCCATGACAGGCTGACGGTGAGCTCCTCCGCGAGTTTGCGAAGATTGTAGTAGGTAGAATACTTTTCAAAAAAAGTGCTGATCCCTTCCCCTTTCGCCTTAAAGGCGAGGCTAAGGTTATTCGTCTCATCCTCATACTTCTCTTGTTCTATGCCGATCATAGCGATTAGATTCTCAAAATGCTGTTCCGTGCGATAAAGAACAATCAGAGTCACTCCGTACGTTATGAAGATCCAAAGAAAAGAAGGGATTTTTGTAATGGATACGACGAAAAGCACGAGCGGGATCAAAACGACAGCGATCAGGATATTGACACCCGTCCACTTGAAACGCCACCAGGTCGTAAAAAGGGGCAATGTGAAAGCGGCTAAGATGAGCGCGATTCGCTGAAGATGCACTTCGGGGACTTCGGTGTTTTTGAGTTGAGCGAGTGCATTAACGAGCAGGCAGGTCAACAGTAAAACAGCACCCACGCCAAAAGAAAATGAAACTTGCCGCCGGGTCCTTGAGCCCATGGGTTAATCCCTATCCTTATCAATTTCGGAAAACCTTAAATCGCGGCTTCTCCGACTAATTGCAATAAAAAGAATCTTATAGTCGGGGCTTCCCTTGCCGACAGTCTTTAAAAAGAACTGCGAACAAGGATATGTCTTTTTCACTTATGAGATTGCAACGCCTGTTTGCGGATCAAAAAAATGCGCCTTGCTCATATCAAACACAACTTGCAGATCCTGATTCATGGCCGCCGTATCCTGGTTGGAAACGCGCACCACGAAATTATTCGTCCCGCAAGTCAGATAAAGATAGATTTCCGATCCCATAGGCTCAACAACGTCAACCGTAGCTGTGATGGTGAACTCGGGGCGGGCATCCTGGGCGAAGATTTTATCATAGATATCCTCTGGACGTATCCCCATGGCAAGGGACTGTCCCTTAAACTGGGCGATGCGCGCATAGAAATGGGGTAGTATGCGCAATTTGATGTTGCGGTCATGAAAATAGTAGTCCCCATCTTCAGCAAGGATAGTGCCTTTAAGGAAATTCATCGGAGGCGAGCCGATAAAACCCGCAACGAACTTGTTGAAGGGACGCTCGTACAAATTGACGGGATCGGCTACTTGCTGGACAAGTCCGTGATGCATGACCACGATACGGTCGCCAAGCGTCAGGGCTTCCACCTGGTCGTGCGTTACGTAGATCATGGTGGATTGGAGCCGGTTGTGAAGCTTCTGTAGTTCCATGCGCATTTGCACTCGAAGTTTTGCGTCCAGGTTGCTCAAAGGCTCATCAAAAAGAAACACTTTGGGTTTCCGGACAATCGCGCGGCCTACAGCAACTCGCTGACGCTCTCCCCCTGAAAGTTCTTTGGGACGGCGCTTGAGCATTTCCATGGTGAGGCCGAGGATTTCCGCGGCTTCATGCACGCGCCGCTCGATCTCTTTGTTAGGATAGCGACGAAGCTTTAAACCGAAGGCAAGATTCTCATAGACGGTCATATGGGGATAAAGCGCGTAATTCTGAAACACCATGGCGATGTCACGGTTTTTGGCAGGGACGTGGTTGACCAGCACATTCTCGATAAAGATCTCACCTTCAGAGATTTCCTCGAGACCTGCGATCATCCGCAGCGTGGTGGACTTTCCACAACCTGACGGGCCGACCAAGACCACGAATTCACGGTCCGAGACCTCCAGGCTGACGTTATTGACTGCACGAACGTTATCCTTATAACTCTTTGAGATGTTTTTTAAAGTAACGTTCGCCACGGAATCCCTTTCAGATGTGAATCAGCAAAGATATTCTAGCAAAAGCCCAAGCTTCTGTTTCAAGTCCTGACGTTCAACGACCATGTCGACAAAACCATGTTCCATCAAAAACTCGGAAGTCTGGAAATCCAGCGGTAGTTTTTGACGAATCGTTTGTTCGATAACACGAGGACCGGCAAATCCAAGAAGCGCGCGGGGTTCAGCGAGAATAATGTCTCCAAGTGATGCGAAGCTCGCCATCACGCCGCCCATAGTGGGATTCGTCAATACAGATATAAAGGACAGATGTTCCTTTTGATAACGTGCAAGTGCCACTGAAGTTTTGGCCATTTGCATCAGGCTGAGCGCTCCTTCATACATGCGGGCTCCACCGCCCGACCCCGACACAAGGATCAAGGGAATTTTGCGCTCGAGAGCGTGTTCGATCAGCCGGGTGATTTTCTCTCCGACAACGGACCCCATGGAACCCATGATGAATCGGGAATCAGTGACGCCCAGAGCGCAAGCTTTTCCGAGAATCTTAGCCGTACCCGTGACACAGGCTTCTTTGAGCCCTGTCTTTTTTTGATCAGCCTTGATCTTCTCTGTGTAGGCCTTTACTGCGGAAAACTTTAAGGGATCCTCAGAGCAGAGGCCGGCGTCGTTTTCAACAAACGTCCCCGGATCAGTCAGATGATTTATCCGCTCCATGGCTCCCATGATGAAGTGATAGGCGCATTTAGTACAAACGAGGAGGTGTTCTTTGAGCGTCTTATTAAACATCACAGTCTGGCAACTGGGACACTTTGTCCACAGACCTACCGGCATGCTGTTCTTTCTCAAACCCTTTGTTAGCGCTGTCGATTGACGCATTGGCGTGTTCTTTCTTGGGTAAGCTGGGGAATCTGCCCCATACAAAAAAACCACGAGAGAGACCTGTGTCCAGGATGCTTTTCCCGTGGCATGATTATTCGAATCGTGGAACATTATAAAAAAATAGAAGGGGGTGTCAATCGGTTTCTTCCTTCTAACCCCAGAAATCTCGTGGCTTTACAACGATTTTCCGTCGTGCTATGTTCTTCTTATGGCAAATGAATTCCGGCAGTCCCAATCCCAGAAGCTGTCCATGTCGCCTCAGATGCGCGTGTACCTGAGACTGCTCCATATGCCGGTTGCCGATCTCCGGCAGGCTGTGGATGAAGCCTTGGAAGAAAATCCAATGATCGAAGAAGTATCCCGCTCTGATTCCGAAGAGGTTGAAATGCCTCAGCCTGACACAAGCAAGACAACAACGGACGACGAATCCGGAGATATCCTTCCTGATGACTGGGGGGCGAAGGAGCCTCTTACTTTCACCAACACACCTCACGATCTATCACGGCGCAGGCCCGAAGACACTCGAAAGATCATGGACTTTCAGGAATCCCTTATCACCCAGCCGGAGAGTCTTTTTGATTACCTGGAGTGGCAGGTTACCTTCCTGGAGCTTTCTTCAGAACAAAAGAAGATCGCCTCGGAGATCATTGGAAACATTGATCCTGATGGATATTTAAAAGCCACTCTTCAAGATATTGCCGCGGCGATGGCGACTTCTGATAATAATGCCGAAGAGGTATTAACAAAGATTCAAAGCTTGGATCCTGCGGGTATTGGAGCACGCGACCTGCGGGAAGCGCTCCTGATCCAGCTGGAACGAAAAGGCCCCGAAGCGACGCTTGCCCGCGAGATCGTCCGTGATCACCTGGATCTTTTAGCCAAGCATGACTGGAAAATGCTCGAAAAGATTTTTTGTGCCAGTGAGGCGGACATAAAAAAGGCTGCTGTGTTGATCGAAAGGCTTGATCCGAAGCCCGGAAGAAGCTTTTATGCTGAAGATGCCATTGCCGTGACGCCTGACGCTTCAGTTTCTATCAAAGAAGGCACCCACGAAGGCCTCGAGATCGAGGTTTACAAGGAATTGATCCCGGAACTAAAGATCAACCCGGAATACCGGCAGATGATGCGTGAAAAAAGTCTGGATGCCAAGACGAAGGATTTTCTTAAAACCCGCCTTGCCAGCGGCATCGATTTTCTGAAGGCTCTTGAATTACGCGGGTCCACGATCAAGCTGGTCACAGAGGAGATCGTCAGGGCGCAGCCTTTGTTTTTCACAAGAGGATTTTCACATTTGCGCCCGCTCCGGTTAAAAGACATTGCAGAGCGGCTCAATCTTCACGAATCGACTATTAGTCGCGCCATCCACGGGAAATACCTTAAGACGCCGCAGGGAACTATCCCCTACAAAAGTTTCTTCTCACAGAAGATCAAGACGGAGGACGGTGAAGGCGAATCGCAGAAAAGCATCCTGGAGAGAATCCGCAATCTTATCGCGAAAGAAGATCCGCGAAGTCCCCTAGGCGACGAAGCCATCGCGAAGAGTTTGCAAGCAGAAGGAATCACACTTGCCCGCAGAACCGTAGCAAAATATCGCGAGACCCTCAAAATACTTCCCACGCACCTGCGGCGGCAGAGATAAAAAAAGGCAGTCCAAATTACGGACTGCCTGTGAAAAAAAAGCTGGTGGTCGGAGTCGAACCGACGACCTACGGTTTACGAAACCGTTGCTCTACCAACTGAGCTACACCAGCGCATGATTCATATTTCTTGATGCGATTATAGCAAAGAACGATCGCAAGTTAGGATTTAAGATGTTGCCGTATCGCCTCCGCGGCCAGGCGGCCCTGACTGATCGCCCAAACAACAAGCGATGCTCCCCGCACTGTATCTCCCGCGGCAAAGACTCCGGGGACCGTGCTCATATAGTTGCCGTTCGTTTGTACGTTCCCGCGCGCGTCATACTGAACGCCAAGGTCGGTCAAGAGTTTGGAGTGTTCCACATGAACGAACCCCATGGCTAAGAGAACAAGATCGGCCTGGATCACAAACTCTGTACCGGAGATTTCTTTCATAGAGTATTGTCCCGTGGCTTTATCCAGACTCCACTGAACGCGGGCACAATGAACTTCGTGCACTTTGCCATCCTTGCCCGTAATTTGCTTTGTCGTTATTGCCCAATCCCGCTCACACCCTTCCTCATGCGAGGTCGAGGTCCTGAGAATCAACGGCCAATTCGGCCATGAGGGATTCCACGGTTCCTTCCAGTCTCTCGGCTTCGGCAGGATCTCAAATTGATAAACTTTTTTTGCACCCTGGCGGTTGGAAGTGCCCACACAATCGGAGCCGGTATCACCGCCGCCGATCACGAGGACTGTCTTTCCTTTGGCTGGGATGATCTGCTCCTGTTTGATCTCTCCGGAAACGGCCTTATTGGAAAGCGTCAGGAATTCCATGGCATAGTGAACTCCCGTGAGTTCACGCCCGGGGACCTTAAGGTCACGCGGAGCACCGGCCCCCAGGGTCAAGAGAACAACATCAAAACTTTTCCTGAGATCAGCCGCCGGTATCGTAACGCCTACTTCGACATTAGTTTCGAAACGCACGCCTTCAGCTTTCATTTGCTCCAAGCGCCGGTCGATTACGGATTTCTCAAGTTTGAAATCCGGAATACCAAAACGAAGGAGGCCTCCAATGCGCGACGACTTTTCATAGAGCGTCACGCTGTGGCCCTGTCGGCGAAGCTGTTGAGCGGCCGCGAGTCCCGCAGGTCCGGAACCTACGATAGCGACCTTTTTCCCCGTTTCCTTTGCGGGAGGCTGCGGCTTGACCCAACCTTCAGCAAAAGCCTTCTCGATAACAGATAATTCGATCTGCTCAATCGTCACAGGCGCTTCATTGATCGCCATGGTACAGGCCGCCTCACATGGCGCGGGGCAGATCCTGCCCGTTACTTCAGGAAGATTGTTCGTGAGCGATAAACGTTCATAAGCTTCATGCCAAAGTCCTCGATAGACGGCATCGTTCCACTCCGGGATCAGATTACTCACAGGGCATCCGAGCGCGTGGCAGAACGGCACTCCGCAATCCATGCAGCGCGCCCCTTGCTTATTGATCTCTTCCGTAAGCAAAGGCTTCGTGATCTCGCGGTAGTCTTTGAGGCGCTCTTGCACGGGACGCTTCGAAGCTAGAACACGTTTGAATTCTAAAAAACCGTCCGGTTTGCCCATTAGGTGAATACCTCTTCGGTCATTTCAGCAGATTCAGAGTTCTTCATTTGAAGTTCTTTAAGCTTTTGCAAGGCTTTCTTATAATCCATCGGCATGACTTTGACGAATTTCGGAAGCATTTCTTCCCAGCTTCTTAGAATGGCTGAAGCGTATTCGCTCCCCGTGTATTTGACGTGCCGTTCTATATAAGTTTTAAGAAAAAGAACATCTTCCGTCTCAGAAACAGGCTCAAGATCCACCATTTCCCAATTACAGCGGGTGTCAAACAGCTGATTCTCGTCGAGCACGTAGGCGATACCGCCGCTCATGCCCGCAGCAAAATTAACACCCGTGCGGCCTAAAATGATGACACGCCCGCCGGTCATATATTCGCAGCCATGATCCCCAACGCCTTCCACCACAGCAATCGCACCGCTATTACGGACACCGAAGCGCTCCCCCGCCATTCCATGAATGTAGACTTCACCCGCGGTAGCCCCGAAAAGATTCACGTTGCCGGTGATGCTATTGTCCTGAGGCCTGAATGTTGAGGCCTTCGGCGGATAGACGATGAGTTTCCCGCCCGAAAGCCCTTTCCCGAAATAGTCGTTCGCGTCCCCCTCGAGTTCGAAGGTTACTCCAGGCGCAAGGAATGCTCCGAAACTTTGCCCGGCTGAACCGTCAAATTTGATCCGGATAGTGTCTTCAGGCAACCCCTTGGAGCCGTAGCGCTTGGAGATTTCGTAGCTCAGCGTCGTTCCGGCCGTTCGGTTGCAATTCCTTATCTTATGGGATAGCTGCACAGCCTTTTGGTTCTCGAGCGCCTCCCTGGATTCCTTAATCAGTTCGGCATCGATCGACAACGAAAAATCATGCTGCTGACGCGTGGTGCAGCGGATAGAACCGCCGGGGGGGACCACAGGCACAGCGAGAAGCTTGGAAAAATCAAGTCCCTGGGTTTTGTAATGTTCGACAGCGTGATTGACCTCCAGCATGTCCACGCGGCCCACCATGTCCTCGAATTTCCTGAAGCCAAGCTCCGCCATGAGCTCTCTTATCTCCTGGGCAATAAAATGCATAAAATGAATGACATGTTCCGGAGTTCCGGTAAAACGTTTGCGAAGCTCCCCGTTCTGTGTCGCGACACCTACGGGGCAAGTATTGAGATGGCATTTTCTCATCATGACACAGCCCATGGTGACGAGCGCTGCCGTCCCGAAACCGAATTCCTCCGCGCCCAAGAGCGCTCCGACGACTACGTCACGCCCCGTTTTCATTTGCCCGTCAGTTTGCACACGAATACGATCCCGCAATTTGTTCATCACAAGGACCTGCTGCGTTTCAGCAAGGCCGATCTCCCAAGGAGATCCGGCATACTTGATCGAAGAGAGCGGCGAAGCTCCTGTGCCGCCGTCATGGCCGCTGATCAAAACCATATCGGCCTTCCCTTTAGCTACGCCCGCCGCGATCGTACCCACCCCGATCTCGGAAACAAGTTTTACGGATATACGAGCTTCGGGATTAGCGTTTTTGAGATCAAAAATAAGCTGGGCAAGATCTTCGATAGAATAGATATCGTGATGCGGCGGCGGTGAAATAAGCATGACGCCCGGTGTGGAGTTACGGACTTTGGCGATCGTTTCGTTCACTTTGTGTCCAGGCAGTTGGCCGCCTTCTCCGGGTTTAGCTCCCTGCGCCATTTTGATCTGAAGCTCGTTCGAGTTAGCTAAGTAATTACTGTTAACACCAAACCGACCGGACGCGACCTGCTTGACCGTGCTTTTAAGAGAATCTCCGTTAGGAAGTGGTATGTACCGGGCTTCGTCTTCGCCCCCCTCCCCGGAATTACTCATTGCGCCCAGCCTGTTCATTGCGACGGCGAGGGTCTCATGAGCTTCCTTGCTGATCGAGCCAAAGGACATGGCGGAAGAAACAAAACGCTTCACGATCGTATCGGCCGACTCTACTTCTTCAAGCGGCACCGGCCGGCCTTTCTTGAAACTGAATAGACCGCGCAGAGTGCAAAGATTCTTGCAAATATCATTGATTTCCTTGGAATAGGTCTTGAAGACCTTGTAATCATTTTCCCTGACCGCTTTTTGAAGATTGACGATAGCCTGCGGGGAGAAGAGATGCTTTTCTGAGTAAAGCCTGTACTGGTAGTTCCCTCCGGAGTTGAGGGTCTCCGTCCCCGGTTCGGGCTCCTTAAAAGCTTCTGAAAATCTCGCGAGAGCTTCCCGTTCAACCACGTCAAGTCCGATTCCTTTGATCCTTGTCGGCGTCCCAGGAAAGTAATTATTCACAAATTCATCATCGAGACCGACGGCCTCAAAAATCTGGGCCGCGCGATAGCTCCGGATGGTTGAGATACCCATCTTAGACATGACTTTGAGCAACCCTTTTTTGATCGCCGTGATGTAGTTATCGATCGCGCATTCGACGGTCAATTTCGCGGAAAGTTGACCACGGTTCTTGAGGTCTGCTAATGTCTCAAAAGCGAGATAGGGATTGATCCCGTTGGCTCCGTAACCCACGAGACAGGCAAAATGCTGAACTTCACGAGCTTCTCCTGTTTCTACAATAATGCCCGCGAGTTGCCGCAGGCCTTTACGTATCAGATGATGATGCACAGCCGCCATCGCTAAGAGTGCGGGAATGGGCGCCTGAGCAGGAGAGATATCGCGGTCACTTAGGACAAGCATTGAATTTCCTTGAGAAACCGTCATTTCAGCGTCCGCGCAAAGCTTTTCAATAGCCCGCTCAAGAGTACCCTTGCCGCCGGTTGCATCAAATAGCATCGAAAGCGTCGCGACCTTGAAGTGAGGAAGCCGGGCAGCCCGCAAACGATCCATATCATCATTGGTGAGGATAGGATGCGAAAGCTTGAGCTGTTGGCAATGCTCGGGTTTTTCCTCTAAAAGATTACCCTCACGACCTACAAAACTCATGAGAGACATAACAAGATTTTCTCTGTAAGGATCGATGGGAGGATTCGTGACCTGAGCAAAAAGCTGCTTGAAATAATTGTAGAGCAGCTGCGGCTGCTTCGAGAGCACCGCAAGCGGAGCGTCATTCCCCATGGATCCAACGGGCTCCTGCGCCGTTTCTATCATGGGGATAATAATCATTTTTTCGTCTTCAAGCGTATAACCAAATGCCCGCTGTCTCATCCCAAGGGTCTTCGCATGAACCTCCACGGGACCCGGGACCTGAAGAAGGCCTCGGAGCTCAATGCGATTCTCATCAAGCCACCGTCTGTACGGACGCCTGCGCGAGATCGCTGATTTGATTTCATTATCTTTGATCACGCGCTTTTTAGCGGTATCCACAAGGAACATTTTTCCAGGCGCGAGTCGTCCTTTCTCAAGGACATCCGCGGGATCGATATCAAGAACTCCTATCTCGGAAGCCATGACCACCCTGCCGCTCTTGGTGATCACATAGCGCGCGGGTCGAAGCCCGTTCCTATCAAGGGTTGCGCCAATTTTGGTTCCGTCCGTGAACGCGATCGCTGCGGGTCCGTCCCATGGCTCCATGATCGAAGAATGATATTCAAAAAAAGCTCGTTTGGCCTCACTGATGTGATACTTTGCGCCAAACGCTTCAGGAACCATCATCATCATGGAATGCTCGATCGATCGTCCGCTGAGCGCAAGTAATTCGTAAACATTGTCGAAGATAGCGGAATCGCTTAAATCGGCATTGATGACGGGGAAAAGTTTTTTCAAATCATCGCCGAAGAGCGTCGAGGACAATGTGGATTCTCGCGCCATCATTTTATTGACGTTCCCCCGCAGCGTATTGATTTCGCCGTTATGGGCCATGAAGCGGAACGGGTGCGCTAGCGGCCACGAAGGGAATGTATTCGTTGAATATCTCTGGTGAACCACGGCGAGAGCGCTTACAAGGTCCTGATCGTCAAGGTCAGGAAAGAAATGATCAAATTGCGGGGCCGCGAACATGCCTTTGTAAACAATCGTACGGCAGGAAAGCGAAGGAATGTAGAAATCCTCAAGGGCCCATCCCGCTTTCAGGGCCTCGTTCTCGAGAATTTTTCTTAAGACATAAAGACGCCGCTCTAAGGCCAAGCCTTCCAGCCCCTCGTATGTGATAAAGACCTGCCAAATAGAGGGCATAACTTCGCGGGCCATTTCTCCGAGACAGTCCGGTTGTATAGGGACCTCTCGCCATCCCAGGATCTTTCCGCCCTCTTTGGCGGCTTGCGCAACGATCATTTTTCTCGCAGATTCGGAATCCTGTTCTTTCTGCGGAAGAAACAGCATGCCGACACCGTATTCACCCGCCGGCGGAAGCTGGTATTTCAAAACTCTCGTGAAGAACTTATGCGGGATCTGGAGGATCATGCCCGCCCCGTCGCCGGTCTTCAGATCGCCGCCGACAGCGCCACGATGAACAAGGTTTTTGAGTATCTGAACTCCGTCACGAACGATCTGGTGGGACGGAGTTCCGTCGATTCTCACAACGAAGCCGACGCCGCACGCGTCATGTTCCTGATTGGGATGGTAAAGCCCTTGAGCCTTCATTACAGAATCCTTGAGTTTTATGCGTAAATCATCAAACCAACAATTGACACTCCATCACGACAGCACATTACAGATAGCATCCCAGCGTTCATTTCATGAGGAACAATCCGGGATCGTCCTAACCGCCGATTAAAGTTAGGGCGTATGGAAGAGGTCGTATTCTACTGATTTTTCAGTTTTTTCAAATAAAAAAATCCAATCAAGGTTTTACCGTCGCAAATTTTACCGCTACGGATCATGCGTTCGATCTCGTCAGCAGTAAAAGTTCTAACCTCAAAATCCTCATCCTCATCTTTAGGCGCCGTGGCGGGTTTAAGCCCTGTGCCAAGGAAAACATGCATTTTTTCGCCTGAAACACCTGGCGTCGGATAAAAAGAAACGAGTTTTTTGAGTTGTCCCGGTTTCATACCGATTTCTTCCATCAGCTCGCGTTTTGCGGCCTGAGGAAACGACTCTCCAGGCTCTCTTCCCCCCGCCGGAAATTCCCAAAGATGCTTTTCGAGCGGAAATCTGTACTGCTTCACAAGGACATACTTTCCGTCTTTGGTTCTTGGGATGATCACGACACAGCCCGGATGCTCAAGCACCTGACGGGAAAGCGTTTTCCCAAGCGGGGTCGTGACCTTGCAATCCACGAGACGGATAGGGCCTTTGGAGAAAATTATTTTTTTCCGGAAAACACGGTACTTATTTTTCGTCATAGAGAAAATAGGCCCGCCTAAATTAACGGGACCGACTCCAAACATTGAATTGAATAAAAAATTGAGCGGGATACGGAATTCTAATCCACGGCTTCAATGATCAATCTTTGAAGTAATTTATCATGCCAATTTTAAAAAGTCTGCTGCAAATTCCCGGCAAAACCTCAGAAGAGGCTGAAGATTTCTTTGAAAGTATTCTGGATCTCTCCGTTGATACTGCCTTCCGCGATCCAACCGCGAAGGAACGGCCGAAGGATAAGGTATCCCGGCGAAGAATAATCGGAGAGGTATTCGCGGATATTCTCGTGAAAAACGCTGAAATATTCGTCCTTCTTCAAGCCGGCCAGAACCGCGAGAAGGGCTGCCTTGTCGGGATGAAATTTGAGGATAAAATAGGCATAAAACAAGTCTTTGTCCCGCTTGAATTCCGCGGACCGCATCAGAAATGTGATTGCTTTGTGATAAAAGAAGATTTCGGGCGTGGGCATTTTGACAGCCAATGATTCATTTTTAATCTTGATCGGGACGATCACCGTCCGTTTCAAGAGCAACTCAAAAGCCTCGATCCGATTACAAGCAAGCTCTCTTCCGAGGAATCGGTTCAGGGTATCATCCGAAGTTTCAAAGGAAGTGATAAATTCGACCTTCAGCTTCACGGCCTTTTTCCGGTAGATAAATTCGACCGGCAATTCTTCGCCCTCATAGATCCGCTCCAGAGCATATCCGGCTGATTTGAGCTTTTCATAAACGGTTACGTCAAATCGCCTGGAGCCCGTCTCAAGCACGCCAAGATCGATATCTGTCGTGGTCGGAATTTCTGGGATCGGTTTTTTCCAGAGATAACGGGCATAAAGATAAGGACACCAACCCCCGACAACTATAATCTCGGGTAGCACGTCTTTTAAGACCGACAGCGTGTTGAGAAATCCGGATTCAAGCTTCTCAAGATCAGACAAAGGTCTCCCCTTTCCTTTTAAAAGAAGAGATAAGGTGATCGGCCTCTTCGGGCCCTGCGGGCGGGAATCCCATAAGATCCAAATAAAGCTGAAGGTCCGAGACCCCGCGGTATCCTTTTATTTTCTTAGAATCCCTGAAAACGGAACTCCGGTAAAACGGCATAGCAAAACAGACATTGCCTCCCTGAACGAGTTTCAGCAGGCCTGTCTGAAGTTCCATTTCCTTAAGAAATGGGAGAAAATGATCCCGGTCCAGATCCAGATAAAGGAAATGCCGGTCATCTTTGACATAAGTTTCGATCAAACGGCTCGCGCTAAAGAGGGTCAGGGCAAAGGAGATTTTTTTATCTTCAAGATAGCGTATGCAAACTTTTAAAAAATCCGGTCTCGGATAGAAAAAAAAAGTGGGGGAATTCTTCCCGAAAACATATTGGTTCGTCCAATCTTTTAGGAGTTTTTCTTTTCGAATAAGACGGCTGTAACTTTGAGGCCCTTTCCGAAACCGCTCCACATATCCCAGGGATTCCGCCCGGGCCAAAACCTCACTGGCGAGCCCCTTGGAAACACCCAGCGCGGCGAAGTCAAGAGTCGTCCATTTTCTATCCGGTTCCCCCAACATCCCGCGAAGAATGAGGGATGAGCGGTCGCTAAAAATGTTTTGTACGATCTGGCTCGTCATCGGCATATCTCGATTTATGTTATATCTCAATAAATGTTGAGAGTTATGATCTGTCGAGATTATACCCTATGCCCGCCAGAATGCAAATTGGGTTTTCAAAATCCTATCCCGACACCGATCCCGCGACAATCCTGCAACAAAATTCTTCGAAACTGGCGCATAGTCAACTTGCAATGCCTTGTTTTGGCTTGGAATGCGAAAGGGAGGGAATGAAAAGGGTTACGCCTGCTTTGACGCAACCCATTAGCCGGCTTGAGATTTGTAAAAAAGAGGTGGAGCGGGATACGGTTTCTAAATCATGGCCTCCGCAACGGCAATAGAACCAACGCCTTAGGACGATTTTAAAAATCCTATCGTAATCCCGCAACACTTTGGGGACCCAGTTTGTTTGTAGCTGTTTCGGTTTGAGGCCTACCGGGACCCCCGAACTGACCAGAAACAAGAGACTTCAAGTTGAAGGTGAAAATATATCTGTTGAAGAATAATTCTCTATAGCAATTTGGCGCAGATTTCTTTGAACAGTATTGTTGTCTGTTCGAAGGCGAAGACGCTGGCCTGATAGTTATTGATCTTTTTGTCCGCCCGCAAAGCAGAGCTCAGGTTCGTTTGCGCTTGGCTCCAGGCATCCCGAAGTTGCTGAGCTTCGCGTTTACTCATCTTTTTGAGCATCAATTTGTTAAAAGACGTTTTCAGTGATTCAACCATCAACTTGATCTGCTGTTCCAAGCTCGGTTCTTTGGGTCTTCGCTGAAGCTGCTGCGCGACGGGATAGGACGGTGTTCCGGCCAGAGACCGAAGCGCAGAATTAAATTGTTGTTGTGGATCGCTGGAGGGAGCGGACGAAGACAACGCGGTGGGAGCCGCAGCAGGAGCGGGTTCGAAAAGCGTAAAACCGTAGAGCGACATATCCAGAGATCCGCCGCCACCACTAATCAAAAAAACAACCTCGTCCAGATTGTCCGTTCCGTGATTGTCAGACGGCAGAAAGAGCGTCATTGTGCGCACCTTTCCTCCGGTATTTTCCAAAGGCAAAGTTGCAAGGAAACTTCTCTGGAGAACACCCCCATACCTTTTTTTAAATTCAATGACTGCTCCTGGGAAGGCCCCTACCAAGGAATAACGAATCTGCAACTGGTGTCCCGTGGCATCAAGCCCCGACACGATCGCGGCAATACCGATCTCCTGATAATTCGTACTCGCGATATGCCAATGGTCAGATTCCCAAGACGAACTCACATTACCTCCGTCCATAGGAAAGATTGTGAGCGGCCCCCTCAAAAGACAGTGTCCTGTATCGTCTAACTTCACGATCCAGTTCACAGTCGTTTGGTTCCCCGCAAGATCCGTCTCCGTGATCGAAAGTGTGTTATTACCTACCGCAAGACCCGTAAAAACCTTCTGCTTCACCGCACCCTCCGTCGTGTAATAGACCGTAAGAGACGTTGTCTCGATCACACTCGGAGTATCGGTATATAGCGTCACCACGGGAGCGATGGTATCCACTGTCACGTTGAAAGTCACAGGTGTCTGGAGTCCCGGCACATCAGCTGCCGTGATCGCAAGCGTATTGACACCTTCGGCTAATCCTTCGAAAAGCTTCGTCTTGGCGACTCCGTCCAACGTGTAATTCACCATGAGCGTCTTCGCTTTGATCAAGTGCGGGGTCCCAGCATTTACCACCACCGCCGGAGGCATGACGACTCCTTCGGGGGCAAGAACGATGCGACTGATCAGGGCAGATGGAAAACCCGCGGCCGCAGGAAAGACGACGACCATTTCCGAGATGTACCAATAGAGAAAGTTTTCTGGGATCGTGAGAATGACTTCGCCGGGCACCCCTCCGGTGGCCGGAAGATCGAATAGAACTGAATAAACAGGCACGTTCCCGCTCCCAGAGTACTTCAGATCAAATTTCGCGTCCTTGATCGCAGTATTGGACTGGTAGGTGATTCGGATCTGACGGTCTGATGCTCTAACACTTTCATTCAGCGCCCAGGAAGTTCCTTTATAAGCAATGGGCCCATCCGAATATGAAAAATTAGTCGCATTGTCCGGCTTGATAACAGAAACCGGCTTTTGTGAGTTCCAGATCGATTCAAGTTCCGCTGTCTGCCCTTTGTTCTCAAGATACCGGGTCATATAAGAAGACCCAACGTTGGCCATTCCCAGCGCGAAAGTCACCACATTATTAAAGACCTGCTCGTGAACAATTTTTTCATAGATCATATTCAGGCCTTCCCAAAGGCCGTGCGCAGAAACAAGCCCCGGATGAGCGGCTATAAGCCCCTGCAAAAGAGCCTCCACCTGTGCGGGACGGAACATGTAAGCCGCTCCGAGATTGTAAACGGACGGCGTGGTCTCGACCGTGGCTCCCCCCGTAGCGATCTCGTTGATACCCAGCGGGAAGTTGTACCCAATCCTGTCGGTAGCAAAGCTGTAAAGAACCACGTCAAGAGCTCCCCCTCCGGCGGTCGCAAAAACAACTTCCGTAAGCTCACCCAATACTCCATTCAAAGGCAGAGTAAAAGAAACCATACGCTCCGCTCCTCCCGTATTTTCCAAAGATAACACTTCCGTATAAACAGTCGTAAGAACGCCCCCAAGCCTTTTTTTGAATTCGATCCTGGCGTTGGGAACGGCAGTGGTTGAAGAATAACGCAATTGCATCGTGGAGCCTTCCAAAGCGAACTTGTTGTAACCGTCCGTAAACGCTATGCCGATCCCCGCATTCGTGGAGCTCGTCACACGAAAATGGCCTCCTTCCCAAGCCCCACGCACATCATCCCCCATCCAACTGAAAGGCGCCGAAACAGTCCGGTTCAGAAGATTGTCCGACACAACATCGTAACTTGCCGACAAAAACCCCGGCTGTCCGTTCCGATTCGCGAAATCCAGCTGAACGTCCGTGTAGGTCTCAAGCATGTCCCGAAGGTCCGAGTTCTCTGACTCTGGCATCAAAAGAGCAGGCCAGTACATCTGAAAAGCCCCGCTGAAAGGCGCCACAACCGTTCTAAAGCTTAGATCCTGCATCCTGTAGGTACGTGTTGCGAAATTCAGCTTGGCGTAAGCACTTGCCGGAAAGGTATCGCCATATTGAAGGATCAGGAACAAAAGAGGCGCGCTGCTTTCCGCGCCGAAAAGAACAATCCCTCCCGACAAACTGCGATCCGATATTTGCATGGTCTGGGCGAAGGTCTGGGTCCCGGTGTTATACATGGCCGAATATCCAACCTCTTGATTTGCGATAAAGGTATTGATCTTCCCGAGGATGCCGCCATCCGAAGGACCGGTCCCGTGAACTGCCGAGTTGTTCGCCAGCGACTCATCAAGAAGAGCGCCGTAAGCCACGGCCAGCGCATTGGTGAAATTCGTGTTGTCCTCAAAACTCACTTGATGTCCGTAACTGCCTTCCATCCTTCGCCAATCGGATCCCGTATATTCAAGCCACGGCAAAAGCCCCAGAAAACCAATATTCAGATCTGCCTGGTCAAGAAGCAAATGATCCATCATGGTATTCAGGCGGCTGATCGCTTCTGTTTTTGAGATCTTGGATGTCACGAGATCCCCCGCCGCAATAGTTGCGAGCAAATACGCATAAAATCCAAAATTAGAAGGCTGGGTTTTGTCCCGCTGGATCCATCCCTCCAAAGGATATCCGTGCGTGGTTTCAATCATTCCGAACGCGGGATCGAAATAAAGAAGATTGATCTGTGTCAAAAGATCGGCGGCGGTCGTCATCTCCTTGGCTACGACCCGATAAAAACAGGGACTTCCGCGATCGCCCAACGGATCTTGCCAGCTAACCTCGCCATAGCGATCCGCGACAAAAGAACCCGCCGTTTGCCAATTCCCCGATGCGATGCTCGTCCTGAACTGGATCTCATAACGCACGCCTCTCATCGCCTGGATGAATTTTATGGTCCGCTGGTTCAGAGGACTCGGCGCTTGGATGATCAGCGGGCGTACGATCTCTACAGATGGCAGAGGGTCTTCTAGACCTTCGTCTTTCTGGATCTTCACGCGCTCAAGAGCACCGTCAGAAACATTAAAATAGCTCGTGACGCCGTTTGGCTTGCGCTCTTCAAGGATCTGCGGAAGCTCTGCGGGTGAAACAGGCCATCTCAGGAGGATGCTTTTTCCATCCTGAAAATTCAGCCGTATGTTTTCACTATTGGAAACAAAGGTAATGGATTGGAGGACTCCGTCGGATGAGAATTTTTTAGCGGGATCGCTGAGCCTCTGAACATACACGGTCGCATTGCCAACAGCCGCGATGGTTCCATAGATTACGGTGAACCCGTCCGGTGAAACATGCACAATATCCTGAAAACGGGGATAGGTGCCTCCGACCGGCAGTTCGGCCACTTCAGTCTGCTGTCCGTTGCTCAGATTTAACACCATCATTTTTTTAAACAAGCCATCCTCTTGCACACCGAAGGCGTAATCGGGGTTCGATGTCGTGCGCGTCCAACCCTGGGGTAAGGGATATTCTCTATGCAAAGTCGCCGGATTATAATACTCGCTCCGACCGTCGCTATAGATCACCTCAAGCACTTCGCCGAGATCCGACAGATTTGTGAAACGGATATTTTCATATCCCGTCACGGGCAAAACGTCCTCGGAACCCCAGCGAAACACATGGACCTCTGGAATAGTTTGTCCAGGGTTGATCTTTTCATAAACAGAGGTCAGATCGTCCGAAGAACTCGCCCGTGGGACGAAGACCGGCCATGAGGTAAGACCGGTTTCTGAAAAAAGCGTTCCCGTGGAAACGCTCTGATAAGCGACCCTGAAGATCTGAGCTTCAACCCGATACACCCCCGTCCAAACCGAAGTGACCTGGGTCCTAATCTTTGTCGAGGAATCCGTGTTCGCAACCGTAAAATAGGTATACGAACTGACACCGTTCACGACCACAGGGAGCTGGTAGCTATACGACTGCGTACTCCCCGGCAAATGAAAAGAGACCGTGGTTCCATCCCCCGACATGTCAAAATCTTGAATGGTACCATAAACGCGAAATGGCACCTGCCCCATGGAATTTGTGGTCAGATTTTTATATTCAATAAAACTGAACCCGTTTCCCGCCGGGGTCAAGCGTAGCGCGAAATTCGGATTCGATGTGGTCCGTGTCCATCCGGGGGGCACACCCGTGAAATGCTCCCATTTGAGATGCGGGAGAACATAGCTATGAGAATCCCAAACACTCGAAAAATTCCAAGGATTTACCCCTGCCTGGTCATAAACTGCATGGTGGGAGCCGTAAAAGGCGCTTGCTCCTTCTGATTCATACGTTCCGGAACCGTTATCGTGGACACCATCCGTGAAATATGAGTTGCTGGCGGAAGAGTTGTCATCCCCCAGATATTTTGTTTGATCTCCTACTAACCCGCCGACTTTATCTACGCCTGTTACAGCGCCTATAGCGTAAGAGTTGAGGATGGTGGAGTAGAAGTAATGTTGTCCTACTAAGCCGCCAACGGTATCATGCCCCGTCACCGTACCCGTAAAATAGGCGTTAGAGATGGCGGAGTGCCAAACATTCTGCCCTACTAAGCCGCCGATAATACCGCCGCTCCCTGTTACAACGCCTGCAAAGTAAGAGTTGGAGATGGTGGAGTAAAAGAAGTTCTGTCCTACGAGACCGCCGACGTAATCATGCCCCGTCACAGTGCCCGTGACATAGGAATCGGAGATATAGCTATGTCCAGTATTTCCTCCCACCAAACCGCCGACTTCAATGTTCCCCACAATATTGGCATTTAAAAGTCCTAGGTCGCTTATTGAAGAACCCCCTGTACAGCCAAAGAGGCCTACGTAATCTTCTATTGGACGATTGATCCTGAGCCCGCTGATGGTGCGACCGGAGCCGTCGAAAGTTCCAGCAAAGGAGTATTCGGGATGCGAGCCATCATAAGTTCCTATCGAATTAAATCCCGCCCCTGAGTTCCAGTTGACGGTTCGAAATGCGTCAATATCACCTGAAAGCTTGAAGTTATTCGTCAGAAATCCGTTCATAGCCTGGAGGTCATAAACATCCCGGACTTGATACGCGCCGCTCACCTGATCGCCGTAGCGGTTGAACGCACCCGCGACTTCGGAGATGGCAAAGCTTTCGCCGACGTTGAAGGTGTGGTCCACCGGATTCGAGTCGACCCAATGACCGCCCGCTTGCGAGAAATTATTTGTAACGCTGACATTGGCCTGCTGGGTAATCGTACCGGTGTAATCCGAGGAAAAAGCCATGTTGAGGACTGTGATCACTGCGTCGATCACGCAATCAGCAATGGCATAAGGACCAAAGATCGCTGTATCGAGCGCGCCGGGGGCGACACCTCCTAACCAGTTCGTTCCGATCGACCAGAGATTGGTGCCGATTCCGTTGTAAATCCAAGTGAAAGCCGCAGCTGCAGACGTATCCAACCTAACATTAAAATTCTGAACAGCCGTATTTCCAAAAATATCAGAGGCCTGCACGGTAAGAGTATTCTGTCCTTCCGTGAGCGTACGGTTTTCAACGTGTTCAACACCGTCAATAGCATAACGAAATGCGTAAGCGGTTTGATTGGTCAAGGTCGTTGTGGAAAGGATCTCGATCGCAGGAGGTGTGGTATCCCATTGCTTTGTTCCATCTTTATAGAAAGTCTCGACAGAGCCTTCGCTGTAGACAAAACGCCAACCGGTCAGTTGCTGGCTCACGCGGAGCTCTTCAATGCGGTAAGTCGTGCCAGTCCGTTCCCGCACGGAGTCAGCCCTCTCAAGCGCAAACTTCAGGATTTCTGGGATAAACGCACCGCGGCCAAAACCGGGCGAGTTTTCGGGAACGGAATAATCGCCGCTCGCGGGATTATTGAACTGAGGATTTGCTATCGTGTTTCCGGAAGTCAAATTCTCAACGGCCGGAGGGGTGGAGCTTGTATAGTAGGTTGGATACCACGCGTTGTTGAAAAAGACATTGTTTGCAACAGTCGAAAATCCACGGCTCAGCTGACCGATCGCCCAAGCGTCCCAGCTAAACTCATAAATGGCGCAAAAAGTGCTCCCGGTAATAATATTGTTCTCGATCCGCGGAGTCACGCCTCCCAGGAGATTGATCCCCGTTTGATTGTTGACCATGGTGTTATACCGGATCAAAGCGTTGCTCGCTGAAACAAGAGGATGTTGGATGGCGAGATAATTATTCAAAAAGAGATTGTATTCGATCACCGCATTCTGCCCGGACCGGAGATAAACCGCATAATCCGCATTGTCTTTAATGATGTTCCCGGTGATCCGCACGTCATCTCCTGTAACCTGGATCGCACTGTGGGGCCAACCGTTATAAGCCGTTGCGCCTGTGATGGTTAATCCCTCGATGCGGTTATTCCCTGTCGCTATGATCACATTATCTAATGTTCCCTGACCGTTTAAGATCGTGGTCTTTGAATCCTCACCCGTAAGATTCACTCCCTGTTTCATCACAAGAGCTTCATGGTAACTTCCCGCAAACAAGTAAACAGTATCTCCTGCCTGAGCCTGATCAATGGCAGATTGAATGGATTCCCCCTGATGGACATTGAAAATTCGTCCCGCCGTTTGGGGTTCGTTATTGATGGGAAGACTCTCTGTGGCAGATAACGGGTTATTCTGTTGAATAGCAACGCCTGACGGGATGGTATTCTGTCCGCCTACGGTCTGAGCATTCGCCTGTTCCAGCGTAAGCGTTGCTACAGTTCGTTGAGCTTCATTGAGGGTCAGCTCGTTTGGATCCGCAAAAGAGACGGGGACAGAAGTTCCGCTAAAAACAAAAAAAGCGACCGTTGAAATTGCAGTCGCTTTGCGGGAAAAACTTTTTATGGACCAGAAGCATTTCATGGAGCTATCTTCGCCACCTTTCTCTATAAGATATGCTGCGCGTAGTCTACCACATCATCAGAATAATGGGCAAAAGACTCGATCCCGGACAAGGAAATACAGATACCTGTTTGTTGGGATGATCAGCCTCGCCCTAGGGTGTAGAACAATCGCTCCAGTCCGGAAAATAAATTGACGTAATTATTTCGCGCCGTTCCATTAACGGATCCAATTCATTGCGACGCGTCTAATTCACCTGCCTCAGGGCCATGTTGCAAAATAATGGAGGAACTGCCCCACCTGACGCCGGAGCGGCGTGCCTTCCCCGCTATGGATATCCAGCACAATTGTCCAAGCATAGTGAATAAAGCGGGCCGGTAAGATCTGACGGATATTATACAACAGCCTCTTGAATGAGTGCTGCTCTTCAATTTTTGTAGCGGTAACCGTCTAGAAGATTATGCTGCCACCAAAACAGCTGCTTTGGCGACGATTTCGGACAGAATACTCGCGAATTCGCGCAGATTTTCATTATTCATGGTGTAATAAGGATCGTTTCCCTTAACCTGAAAGACCTCGGGAAGTTCTTTCTTGAGTTCCTCAGGCATCACCTTAGGCTTAAGACCCGTCTGGGCTCCCTTCATACCCGCAAGGTTCTGCGCAGACGCAAGCTCCTTATCCCCCGCATCCAGCAAACGGACCACCGTGCAGAGGCTTTCGAAATTCTTGGGCATCGTGGAAGCACCCCAGAGAATAATCGAATGGCTCCCGAGTAGTCCTGCGGTGGCTTCAAGACCCGCTGTGCTTTTCGTTATGGCTTCAGCCGCCATTTTCGAGGGCTTAACAGTCTTGATACTGAGCCTCTCTCCGATCGGCATCGGCACATCCTGGGTATCCTTCATCGCCTTGATCTTTTTGACGGACTCCTTAAAGCTCGCCCACCCCGGTTCCTTTTTTACTTCGTCACTAAAAACATAAGGGAATTCTTGCCCCGTGTTCATCGCCAGCTGGATCGCCAGTCCCGCTAACTCCGCACTCCCGGGCAACCGATCCAATACTTTGACCGTTCGCGCATGAGTACCCGAAACTTTGAACGCCGGATTTTTCGCCATAAGATCCTTGATCGCCTCCAAAAAGACCTCCATGTTGAATTGCCCCGTCGCTTTGTCGTGTGACTTCACGTACACTGTCAGTATGTTGGCGACGCGCTCCGCTCCAAGCTTGATGGCATCCGCGGGAAGCATGATTCCGCCCAGTAGCGTTTCTAGAGAATCCGCGCTTCTTGCAACGTGCTCCGTTTTAACCCATTGACGGATCCTGGGCGTTAATAAGGCTTCGACAGCCTCCGAAAAGTCGCGCCACATCTCCGCCGTCACCGTTCCCCTCGCCTCGGAGCGGGTTTCTGAACGCGCTTTTTTCAGGGCCTGATCAAATATTTCCATCAAACCGCCCGGGCGGTGAAGGAGTCCTGTCTTGTTGTCATGAAATGTTTCTTCGCGCGTTTTCGCGAAGACTTTGGCGGCCTCGATCAGGATAGTCCGGACTTGATCCAGATAGCTAGGATTCGGATCGTTCCGCGGCCTTCCCGTTAGTTCCTTGTCTCCTTGGGCCGTTCTGAATTTTTTCAATGTGCCCATGTCGGCCAGTTCTCCGAAAAAGCCGTAATTATCCCAATCATTTCCCCCGAGCGCCACGTTATAGCCATGGGCGAGAGCGCGTCCGGCATCGCGTCCGAGCCTTCCGGCAAGATCCCGCAGGTAGGCTTCAACGATCGCGTCTTCCTCTATTTCTTGTCCGGGATGCCGTGCAGCCCAGAAATCCAGAAGGACCTTCCGCCTCAGATCGTTCAGCCTCAAGCTTGTCCCGCTTCCGAAGACGAATCGCGAAGTCACGAACGATCTATTCACCTTCTCTAACGAGAAACTGCTTAAATGGCGGTCATTCGTTTCGATCCCGAGAGGTAAGATCGCCTGTTGGGTTTCGCCGGCCAGGGCATCCTCGAAATGGGCCACGCCAAACCCTTCCTTAAAAACAGGGCTGTTGATGATGACGACAAATTTCCCATTCACGTCCCTGTACGTCTCAGGGTTCCGCAGAGTCTCCGCCTTGAGAACGCTTCCGATCCCTTTAAATTCCAGCGCCACGGACAGACGCGCCTCGATCGCTCCGGCATTCACGAGCGCTGCGATCAACGCGTCCGCGTAATCCTTTCCGCTCGCCGGATCCAGACCCGGGAATTTCACCTTCACGGTTTGGGTCACCACCGCATTCACATTTTCCAGGTCCTTCATTGTGCGGATTAAATTGTTCTTCGCATCAAAATAGACCGTGAAAGGACCCGGCACAGTGAGAACCCGCGCGGTCGTGGCATTGGAATCACGGACAAACCCTTCGACCGTCAGGACCTGTCCGGCATCCTTCACCGGTTCCAGGCCAAATTGATCTTTGATCTCCGCGAGGCTCATCCGTCTGACTTTTGAAGCCTCCTCATAATATAGGGCAGGGACTTTCGATCCCGTTGCATCCGTTTCAAAAGGGAGCGGGATCACGGAGCCGGAATAGATATCCGGATCCCCGGCTTTTTCGCCGACGAATCTCATGAGCATGCATTCCTTGGGAAGCCACGTTCTGGAACTTCCTTCAATCGGCCGCAGTTTTCCCTCGCTATCCAGAAGAAAACCGCCAAGCCTTGGATTCTTTTCCACCGTCGGCATGGCTTTGTTGTGCTCCCGAAGCCATTCCGGATCCGAAAGGAAGTTATTTCTCTGACGCATTTCAGAACGAGGGGCGATTGTTTGCACATGCCGAGCTGTTTTCTGATACGCCGCATACCCTTGTTGGAAAGTGCTACGTTCCCGTTCTAACTCTTCCGGGCTCAAACTCTCTGCAGAAAAATCCCGGCTATTAACAGCATAAGCATCTTCAATATTTCTCATGTCCGCTTGAAAATCCATGAAAAGGGACTGTGCAAGGCCACGGTAACTTTTTGGAATCTGTTCCCAACTGGTCATATTCCTTAAAGAGATTTTAGTTTGCCGCTCTATTTGTCCCGTCAAAAGATTGGCCAACCTTACTGCAGCAGCCCAACGGTTAATTGCGTGGTATCGATATGACTTATCAGGATTTTTTCGTCTCAAATCCCGCAAAATGCTTTCTGCGCTTTGAACAAACAGTTCATCGTCGATCATGTCGTTAATCGTTGCGAAGAACAGCGCCGCCGAATCCTGATCGAGAGATGTTACGTCCTCCCCATAGAGATGAACCCGAGAATCCTCCCCAACTTTCGGATCAACGAGCTCCGGCTTTGAATGGGACCAAACAAGCGCAAGCTTCGCAAACCATGGCTCGGTCGAATGTTTTGTAAAGACCATTGGAAGATCTTCATAATCCACATACTGACCTTCACTAAAAACCGCCGCAGTATTCTTTTCAGCAACGGCATGACTGCAAAGCTCATCGAAAAAATCGTGCGCAAAAACCAGGTAAAACTTATTCGTTGCCGGATCGACGCGGATCTCACGAAGCGGGAAAACCCCTGTTTTCGTCCCAAATATGTATCCTTTACTGACTCCGGATAAATCATCACGCCTGTATCGAACTGAACGTGGCTCGACACTAACCTGGGTCTGCCTCATATCCTCAAGCTTTTGCCCGCGAACCTTCTGTGAAACAACAATCACTTTCTCACCCGCCTCGATACTGACCTCAAGCCTTCTCCAATCTGCGCCCTGACCGGTTTCCTTGACAGCATAGATTCTTTCCAGCTTTCCCTCACTGTCAAATGCATGCAGCACCACATATCCCTGCTTTTTCAAAACAGTCAAAAGCGTTAAATTTAAACTCTCAAGGATTTTCTCTGGCCACATTTCATGGTTTTTTTCTACCTGAAAATAGCGTTCTATGGCCTTCGAAATACGCTCGGCCGTGGCATCCGTTGAAGCCGTTTTTAAGAAAATGCTCAGGGCAGTCTTCAGGAACTCATTGCCCTCGAACGTCCCAAGGGCATCCTTGATCGCTTCAAAAAACCCGAACGGATCCTCTCGGAAAGTCCATGCCCAGTACTTTGTCTCTCGCTGGTAATCAAAAACACTTCGAAATAATCTGAGAATTGCGGCGGGATCATTCATGCGTTTCGCACCGCCGACAGCATGGATTTTTATGGAATACGGCTGTCCTTTTATGTGAACGCGTCCATTCACATCCGGTTCTACTGTCACCTGAGATGAAAAAAGAGATATATCCGTTATAAACAAACCTCCTTCCCCCTTTAGTCCGCCGGTTTCTCTCCAAGTTTCAATGAATGCGCGCACGGCTTCTCTTTCCAAAGCTTCCCGTTCATCAAGCGAAATCCCCTGCTCCCGTATCACCGTCTCCAGTGTCTTCCCGCTGAGATATTCAGCCGCAACGATCTTCTCCGATTGTCCGCGCCAGTTGACTTCAAACTGCCCGCCAAACCTTACGATATCCCTGCTGGCGTGTGATAACTCGCCTAGGATGTCTTCTTCATCAAGTTTTTCCCCTTCCAGTGGGGCATAGATAACGAAAGATTTGCTCGCGCCTGCGCTGCCGAGCGTGACTTTAAAAATATCTTTCTGGCTAGCATCGCCTATTTTTTCGATCAAAACCTGTCCCGATCGTTCTGCATCAAATGACACTCCCAGTCTTTGCTCAATCTCGCTTTTTTGAGCGACATTCAGGGTTTTGTATATTTTTACACCCGCTGCGTCTCCCTCAAAATGCACCTTCGCGGTTGCTTTGTCCCGCATCTCGGAACGTCCTGTCGCGCCAACTTCAGTCCCGGGGGTTTGCGAATACCGAGTTCCGGTGTGGGCGGGTTCCGGACTCGCCTCGAAGCGGGTTTCCTGACGTTTCTCCAGGCCATTGCTCCGGTTACGTGAATACCCCGAAAGCATGCCTGCGGATCCCCCGCTCCAAAAGATTGTGCTTTCACCAGGGAGGAAATAATTCTTCAGAGCGGGATCGACAGAGCCCGCGAGCATAATTTTCATCCATTGATACCCCTCCATATCAACCTCTCTAAAATCATCCGGGTAAGCAAAGAACAAGCGGACACATTCCGCGAAGTACTCCGGGTGACTCGGCCGAAGCGAACCTAGAAAAGTATTTTCAGGAAGCCGATCCTGGGCGTCATTTGGGGGAACCTGAAACTTATAATTTTGATAGTGCTGATTGACCCCGGCAAACGTTGACACTGCAGGCAAACGATCTAATGCTGCGGTCACGGCATCTCGAAGGTTCCTGATTTTCTCTTGTCGTTCCGAAATCTGGCCGTCCTTGTATTTACCTGACCTTAGTCCTGCCTTTATATCCTCGATGACTTCAGCGTAGACCTCTGCCAGATCCGCATAGTTGACGATCGCTCGCTGATTAACCTTGCTCAATCGTTCCAGCAACAGGTGCTTCTCTTCCTCAAGATCGGTTATAAAACCGTTCCAGAAGCCCAGCTTCGCCTTATTGGGACTTTCATCGTAATAGCCAGCGTCTCTATAAAGGAATTTCCAGCTCTCTCTGCGACGTTCAAATATTCGGCTGGTCACTGCCGCGAGCGTTTTCAATCGTATGTCGGGATCCTGGATGTCAATACCCTTCGGCAGCTCGTACTCATGGAAATCCACAAATTTTTTCACCTCAGCGAGGTCAACATGATCGAATATATCGATCACATCATCCGCTTTGAGATTTAATGGAATCAAAAGAGGGTCTATCGCATGTCCAAATTCGTGCAGCAGAACGGTAGCATCCGAATTCAAATAGAGATACATATAACGCCTGCGATCAAAATGGTTCTGTTGCGTGCCATGCGTTGCGCGCCCTTCCGATGCTACACTCAACCCGCCCATATTGTTATTCAAAGCAATAAATGCGTAATCGAAGATCATAAGAGTTCGCGCCCAGTCAACAAGCCTGGACTGGAGCTTTCCCACTTGAGCGGGCGTGATCGGCTTCGGCACATTCTGGTCCCCATCGATCATTTCGACGGGTTCCCCCTCGAGCATGACGTCAAGATTGATCCCGAAATAATCCTTAAAATAGACGGCCGCCAAATCGGCCATCTGGGATATATCAGTCACCCCGTGTTTCTGAAACACGACAGCAAGATCCATCGTTTGCCCCCAAGGAATTCCGGGATTCTGATCGATCAGCGCCCGCCCCCTTTGAAGCCGCAAACTAACGTTGTCATTCCGTTTACTCTCCACCCTCTTGTGAACTTCAAAAGATTCACCGCGGATATAAGGACGAAGTTCCTGAGGCTTGTCCGCGAACACTTCCCGCAGTCTTTGATAGAAGAACTTGGCAAGGTCATTTCTACCGACCTCGGTCATGGCCGCCATGAACTTTGCGAGTATTGGCTCGTTTTGCGGCAGTTGCAGTCTCGCCTTCAACACGGAATAGTCCTTCAGTCCGTTGACTGCGACATACTCAAGAACATTTTGCGCGTTTTTGGGGTCAAGATTGAGCGCATTCGCCACTAAATCCCTCTTCGTCACCAGCCTGCTAAGAAGCCTGTCAAATGTCCCGGGCACAGATTGCGAATTCGTTCGGGCTGTTTGGCAGCGAGAGATAAGATCAATAATTTTGTCCAAAAGATCAACACTCCACGCCTCATCCTCAACGATCAAAGGACGGATTTCAGAAGTCAGGAGCTGCAAATCAGCTACAGATACGATCGGCGTCCTCGCCTCGGAGCGAACGACGGGTTGGGTTCCCGGCATTCGGGTTTCTGCGCGTGATTCAGAACGGAAAATCTTGACGATGCGGCTCAAACGATTTTTTTTCAATGGTTCGTACGATGCGATTTCATCCTGCATCTCTTTATAGCGATAGGTAATGATTTCTCCGTCAGGGTTGTCCGTTTCATTAATCGGCAACAAATCGATCGCGGGGCTCTGATTAGATATCACTCTCCAACGTACTTGCACAGTCTCTTCCCCAGTTTCTGAGATATCGAAAACAGCGATCACATCATCCGGTTTTAAACCTTCGACAATCGCAGTTCTGATCCTATTGATATCGCTCCACAGCTCCTTACTTTTGTCGGTTCGAGCTGTCCCGGAAAGCGATAGGACTTCGCGGTTATAGATATTGGGAAATTCCCGGAGAACGCTTTCCCATGTCTTATCTTCTGTGTGCAAAGAGTTGGGTATTTCCTCGGGCAGCAAAAGAGAGCCATTGACATCGATCAAAGCTAGGAGCCTCTTCAGAGGCTGCTCCACTGTCGCTGTGCTCATCGCACTCCACCCTATGATTTCGTTTGCAAGCTGCTCGCGCTGATCAGAGATCAGTTTCAATTTCGTCGTGGCGGGCATACCTGCCGCTAATATAATGCTCCATAATCGACTACGCTCGATTCGTTGGGCTATTTCTATATCTTCATTTCTTTCGCGTAAAAGCGCATCGTTTAGTGCCGTTCTTAAATTCTCTATCAAGTCTTGACCGATGCTCCGCGCCTCGGAGCGGGAAGCGTTCCCCTGAGAGGGAAGCGTGGAAACTACTTTGGAAAAATCTGGCATTTTTTTATCCAGGACCTTCATCACGATTTTTTTATAATCTTCAGGCTTCCGCATCTCTTCCGCCTTTAGATCCAATCCGGCATAGCTGTTCACAAACTCGATAAACTTGCTAGCAACATTAGGATTAATTTCGTTAAGATTCTGGCCAGTTAAAACATCATAAACATAAGGCCCATTACTCAGCTTCAGCTTCTCTTGGAAATCAAAAATGATTTTAAATGCTTCCAAGTAGGCTTTTATCCTTCCCCATTCTTCTTGGGAATAACGTTGGGCGATCTCTATTGGGATTGAATTTATAAGCTCGTACAAATGCTGCAAGCTACCTTCCAGAACATAGCTATTGTGACGGCCACCCGCCTTCCCGTTAAATTGATTGCTAAACTGTTCCATTTCATAGGAAAGCTCTCCGAGAGGATAACCGTTCGTTTTAGCTGCCCAGGGAATACCCAAAGCTGATGCCAGACCTTCTAACTGAGCTTGGACCCAGGCGAGATGCGCTGGATCCATGAGATCCAGCCCACGATATTCATCAAGCCAAGTAGTGCCACCAAAAGCATCCATTATATCGTTATTGACCGTCATGGGAGTAAAGCCACGGGCCAGGAGCGATTGCGCCACGGCTTCCTGAGCGCCAAGAGTTTCGTCGAAATAAACGACCTGGATCTTTCTTTGAACAAGCCATGTCTTCATCGCATCATTTATTTCTACGGAGCTTCCTCGCCGGATAAGGATCCATGAACCGATGGGTAATTCAAAAGGTCCGACGTGCGACGTTGCTGTATGCCAGAGATTGGCAAAATTCGCTTTAGGCACGGCCGAAAAGGGTGTCAGGATTATCACGTCGGCTGGATTCCATGAGGCAATTAGGCCGTTTAAGGAAAATTCCACAATGCTTCGGGGCAGACGCTCGATCGGATGCTCCTTTCCAAAATAAGAATTGGGAAAAAGAGCCACTCTTTTTCCGTCCCAGCCAAGTCCTTTCGAAGCGTGCACTAAAACCATGCCCTCTAAATTCAAGTTGCCTTGAACCCCAACCAGGGGCTGAAGCTTTTCCCGATGACGCCCCTCTTGCTGATAGAGAAGTTCCTGTTTCCGCCATCGGACTTGATGTAAAGCTTGCGAAAATTCCCTAAGACCGCGGTCTTTGATACCTAAAAAAGGATCTTCCCGCGACAGTTTGGCTAACCCCATAAAACCGTCTGTCTCAAGATTGATGGAAGAAAACCAAACGCCCTGTTCAAATTTTCCTCCCCACAAACCCCGCCCATCGCTAAAACGCGTCGCTGCGGCAAAGACATAGCCGATTTTGATCCAGGCAGATACCGGAATCCCCGTGTCTTGCGATAATTTCCTGATCCTGCTAGTCGCCTCATCATCATTAGTAAGATTATAACGTTGGTCTCTTCCTTGGCGCCACGGCAAAGTAACGGGATAACGCCAAAAGTCATAAATAGACAACCCGAATTTTCTTTCCCGTTCCGTAAATCCAAAATCCGTCATCATCTGGTCGATCATCTCCCCCATAAACCGCTCTGTATAATCAGACGCGTGTTCATCTTTTTTCTGTTCAGGGATCTTGACCCCCGCTTCCTCAAGAGAATTAAGCAGAGATCGATCCTGTTTGTTAAACCAAGCATGCATCGCAACAGTATGGATATCTTGCAAAACCGGTAACTACTCAGGTGGTTATGACCCGTTGATTGGAATTGGTTGAAGCCACGGAATGAAAGGGTTGCCACTAAAAGCGGCTTGAATCGCTTCCAGAATATTGCCGGAATTTTTGCGTATGGTG
>Ga0114951_10000197_pt1 | contig 85373 bp, 73 predicted proteins | sample AM7aDNAmetaG_FD_88677 | JGI IMG/M metagenome (GOLD analysis project Ga0114951, IMG submission 88677) | Freshwater microbial communities from Finland to study Microbial Dark Matter (Phase II) - AM7a DNA metaG | ecosystem: Environmental > Aquatic > Freshwater > Lake | place: Finland: Lake Alinen...
AGGTCCTTGAAATGGGGATCGCTCGCGTAACGTGGCTCCTCTCCGTGGCACGCCCGTTGGCCCGCCGCGTCCGGCAGAAATAAGCCGATCAACCGCTTCTGCAATTCCACCGCCACCGCTCCCAATGGCACCTGCTTGCCCGACCCGCGCGGAAATTCCACCTGCAATTCGTCGCCGTAGAAATGATGGTACCGTTCCAACGCTTCGACAATCAGCAGATTCACCGGGAACCACACCGGCCCACGCCAACTTGAATTCCCTCCGAACAGCCCCGTCTGGGATTCCCCCGGCTCATAGGACAACCGCAACTCCTGACCATCCAACTGCAACACGCACGGTGCCGCACCGTGCACCTTCGAGAGCGATCGAATCCCGTGCGGCGACCAAAATTCGTTTTCATCGACGATGTACCGCAGCATCCGTTCCAACCGTTCCCGCGGCGGAATGGCCAGCAGATAATGGCCATGTGCACCGTCCTGGCGAAACGTCATATGATTCGCCAGCACCGGTTTGTTCTTCAAAAACCAGTTCATCCGCTTGGAAAATCCCGGCAGACGATCCACCTTCTCCTTCTCCAACACCTCGCACGCGATGAACGGCAGCAGCCCCACCAGCGACCGCACCCGCAGCGGCCCTTCCCACTGCGGCGACATGAGATGATCGTAATAAAATCCGTCCGCCTCATCCCACAATCCCGTCCCGCCGATGGAATTGATCGCATCAATGATCGCCACAAAATGCTCGAACAGTTTCGATGCGATGTCTTCGTAGGCCGGATCCTCCAGCGCCAGTTCGATCGCCATCGACAGCATGGTGGCGCAATAGAACGCCATCCACGCTGTGCCGTCGGCCTGGCTCAGTTCGCCGCCTCCGGGCAGCGACTTGGAGCGATCGAATAAGCCGATGTTGTCCAAGCCGAGGAATCCACCCGAAAAAATGTGTCGCCCGCGCGCATCCTTGCGATTCACCCACCAGGTAAAATTCACCAGCAGTTTCTGAAATGCCCGCGCCAGAAAAAGCCGGTCGCGCTCGCCTGCCGGCGCGGTGATTTTGTACACGCGCCAGCACGCCCACGCGTGCACCGGTGGATTCACATCATTGAAACAGAACTCGTACGCTGGAATCTGCCCGTTCGGGTGCATGTACCATTCCCGCAGCAGCACCAGCAACTGCTCTTTCGCAAACTGCGGATCGATCTTCGCCATCGGCAGCATGTGAAACGCCAGATCCCATGCGGCAAACCAGGGGAACTCCCATTTGTCGGGTACCGAGAGTACGTCCCGGTTATACACATGCATCCAATCGCTGTTCCGCCCGTGCCAGCGCTCGTCCGGCGGCTTGGGCATCTCCGGATCGCCGCCCAACCAGTCCTCAACGATGTAATGATAGAACTGCCGCGACCACAAGAGCCCGGCAAACGCCTGCCGCGCGATCGGACGCTCCGCCGGTGGAACCTGCGGCGGAATCCGGTCGGCATAGAACGCATCCGCTTCGTTCTTCCGTTGGGCAAACAGGGCATCGAACGTCGTGCCAAACACTTGCTTCGGACGTTCATCCTTCGGAAACAGCCGCAAACAAATCGTTGCCTCTCCGCCCGCGGGCACGTCCAGCGGATAGAGAAACCCCACCTTTGTGCCGACCTCCTGCGGATTCACCGCCCCCGTCTCGCCATGCACGAGATAGCGATGAAACGCGTCCTTCACGTAGGGTGAGGCATTGGCCGTTCCATAGAGCCGCGAGAAATTGGTCTCGTTATCCGTGAACAGCATCCGAGGCGCGTCAGTCGCATTATCTCCTCCGCCCTGCGCCGGAGAAATTTCCAACACGTGCCGTCCCAGTGTCGCATGAAACGTTTCCACCGCCGTGGCGGACATGCGCGTGATCGTCGGCTTGACCTCGCAACCTTCATGGCGGCAGCCCCACGACCAGCAATTGCGAAACCACAAGGTGGGCAGCACGTGAAGCTTGGCTGCCAGCGCCGCACGATTGGCCACCGTGATCCGAATCAGAATGTCGTCCGGCCCCGCCTTCGCATATTCCGTGAAAACATCGAAATACCGATCCTCATCAAACACGCCCGTATCCAGGATTTCATACTCTCCCGCCTCCCGTCCGCGCTGCTGATTCTTACTGACCAGGTCATCATAGGGAAACGCCCGCTGCGGATACTTGTACAGCGCCTTCATGTACGAATGTGTCGGCGTCGAATCCAGATAGTAATAGAGTTCCTTGACGTCCTCGCCATGATTCCCCTCCGTCCCCGACAGACCAAACAGTCGTTCCTTCAGAATCGGATCCTTGCCGTTCCACAGCGTCACCGCGAAGCACAATCGGCACTCGCGATCCGTGATCCCCATCAACCCATCCTCACCCCAGCGATATGCCCGCGACCGCGCAACATCGTGCGCCAAATATCCCCACGCATCGCCGCTGGCCGAATAATCCTCCCGCACCGTCCCCCACTGCCGCTCCGCCAGATACGGCCCCCACCGCTTCCAGTTCTTCTTGCGCTGCGCATCCTCTACCAACCGAAGCGTTTCCGCATCGCCGGCATTTTGTGCCCTGACCTTCATGCAAGCCCCTCAACCTGATGCCGCCACTGCGACAATCATAGCGCCCACATTTGCCCCCGCCCGGCCTGCCGCGTCGTCATCGCCCTATTTTGCTTTTTTCCATCACCTCGGCAGCCACTTCTCCGCATTTAGCCGATAGAGTTTCATCAGCACTTCCACCGGCAGATCCACCCCGGCCAGCCGCACTGTGCCGTCCGCTTTCGCCGCATCGAACGTCCCACTCTTCGGATCAAATCCCTTCCCCGCATCAGGGTCGGTAATCGGCGATTCGCCACGGAAATCGGTCTCCCACAGCTTCTGATGCACCCAGTAGCGCGACGCGTAGTGATCCCAATCATACTTATCGCCCACCACCAGGTCTGATCCGAACACGATCCGGTCCTGGTATCCCACGATGAAATCCCGCACCGCTTCCACTGATTGCTCCGCCACAGCCCGCACAATCCACTTCGTCGCGCTCGTATCGATCACATAATTTGGAAACTTCTCCAGCCGGCGAGCCAGGCCATCGAGGTCCTCCAACGAACCTCCCATGTGCGCCCCCAGGTGCACGCGGTCGCCAAACAATTCCACCAGCGGCAGCGCCAGTTCAAACTGCTCCGCAAACGTGCCCATCACCCCATCCGCATACGGTCCCTTGCCGTAAAACCACGCCTTCGGGTCGCCGATGTGCGTCATCAAGTGATACCCGAGCGCATGGGCATGCTTGGCCACCCGCTGAATCATCGGATGCGCTGCCGCCATACCCCATCGCTTTTTCGTGCCCGGCGCCTGGTGAAATTTGATCAGGCGTGCCCCCAGTTCCCAAAACGCATCCAGCCGCCGCAGCCAGTCGGTGATATATTCTTCCGTCGCGGCCGCATTCTTCCAGGCCGGCACCGCGATGAAATGAAACTTCCCCGGCCATCGCTCCTTCACCGCCGCCGCATGCTCCAACCCGCACATCGTCCAGATTTCGCTGATTCCGTACGCGCTGGCCGCATCGACGAACGTCGCCGTCTGCGCCGGATCTCCCGTGTGCGTATGGGCATCAATAATCCCCCCCGGCACGATCACCTTGCGCGCCGGCACCGCGCGATAATCCACGCCCATCCGATTATGCGGCACCACTGGAACTTCTGCACTCATACATCACTCACTTCCATAGACAACCATTGATATTGTAGAACGCCCCTCCCCCTTTCGCATCGGCGGTGCAAAAACAATTGTGCCGGCTTTCACTGATGGGCTATTCGTCTCTCCAACCCCAATGGATTATTGATGGCAATCGATAGAGCATTTCTTCCAATCTTCTGCAACCGTGGCATTCCTGCAGGCGCGTTATTGCACCATCCCACCGGCGGTCTGGGTTGAGATGTCCCGAATCTGCAGAGGCTTTTATGCTTTCCAGAATTCGAACTTCACCTTATGCTCGGACGGAGGAGCGGCATAATAAACACGGCGCACACTGATGTGCGTCGGCCGGCAATGCCCCCTGGTACAGAATCACGTCTCTCTAATTCCGTAAAGCCTCGCAGACTTGGTCCGAAAGGTCACGGCATGATAAAACGCGCAACGCCCCATGGTACTTATACAAAAAATCTAATTTTCTCTCTCCGCAAGATGCTCACCCTCGTCCTGATCGCCGCCGCCATCGCCAGCATTTCTCTGGGCATCCTCACGACTCGCGCCCAGACTCTCCCGGAATCCACGCCTACGACGCAACCCCAAATACCGCCTCAGCCAGCACCTCCTCCCAAGCCCGTGGTCACCGCCGCCGACCTCACTGATGACGATGTCCTCGAATCCATGCGCAAGGGCGTTGAATACCTCTTTAACGTCCGCAAGGGCGACAACTGGGAGCCTGCGACGGGCGCGGGCGCCCACTTCCATGGCGGCACGACTGCGCTGGCACTTTATGCGCTACTCCACACCGGCCATAGCGTTCAGGACGATGATGCGCTCGGACCAAAACTGCGTTTCAACTCGGCGGATCTCGCACCCGCGGTGAAGTGGCTTTCAGAGCACGAGACCGCCGCGACCTACTCCGCCGGGCTCCAGGCCTGCGCGCTGACCCTTATCCCCAAGGGTACGGAAGCCGCAAATGCCGCCGCCGCCGCACTGGAACGCGACAAACAGTATGTCTTGATGGGCATGGGCCCAGATGGCGGCTATGCGTACATGGCTGCCGGCATAGGCGGCGCAGGCATCTCCGAACTCTGGACCAAATATATTGACGCCAAGATTGCCAATAACGCCGCGGAGGCCGCCGTTGCGCGAAAATCCATCGACGGCATGCTGAACAGCTCCCGCAACACGTTCTTCGGCCCCGACGCCATTCTCCGTTCCCTCTTCAACGACATCTCCACACGTCATTCGCAGGCCGTGAAAGATAAAAACCGCAACCTTATTGCCCGGACGGAGTTTGAAGCCCGGGAATGGAAAGTGCTGTCGGACATCTACAGCCGACTGGGGCCCAATCCGATCAACTATGAAAAGGCCGTGGCAGACGCCCGCCAGGAAGTCGCCAATGCCGAAGCCCGGATCCGCACGGCCAAAGATGCCAAGGAACTCGAACAGTTCAAAAACCAGCTTAATAACGCCAAGGCCAAACTTGCTGCCGCTGAACAATATGCCCAGAAGAAATTCCGCCCCATCGGCGATCTCTCCAATGGCCAGTACGGCACCCTCGGCGCCTGGGCCCTCATGGACTACGGCATCGAGCTCCCGGATAACTACTGGACCGTTTCCGACCGCTTCTGGCGCATCCTCCAGCATCCCGATGGGCAATGGTCCTACTCGCCGATGGATCTCACCGGCGGAAGGTCGTCCATGAACGCCGCCGGCCTCGCCTCGCTCTTCATCACTTCCGAAATGACCGACACCAAACTGCGCCTCGAATCCAAAGTCGATAGGGAAATCGACAACGCCCTCGCCTGGATGGGCAAAAACTTCCGCCCCTCCAGCGACCTCTACTTCATGTACGGCCTCGAACGCTGCGGACTGGCCAGCGGACAAAAATACTTCGGCTCCGTCGACTGGTACCGCGAAGGCGCTGCCTACATCGTCAAGTCTCAGCTCCCCGATGGCAGCTGGAAATGTCAGTGGGGTGGCGACGGCTCCTCTATCGTCGGCACATCCTATGCCCTGCTCTTTCTGGCCCGTGGACGAAACCCCGTCATCTTCAACAAACTTCAGTATGACGGCCCGTGGGACGCCCGCCCGCGCGACAACGCCAATATCACCTCCTGGCTCACCAAAAAATTTGAAAAGCCCATCAACTGGCAGATCGTCAACTTCAAGGTGGATGCCGCCAACTGGATGGATGCCCCCGTCCTCCTCATCACGGGCTCCCAAGCCCTCAATTTCACCCCCGATCAAGTCGCCAAGCTCAAAACCTACGTCAACGCCGGCGGCATCATCTTCTCCACCGCCGACGGCGATAAGAAAGAATTTACCGAATCCGTCCGCCAACTCGCCGCCCAGGTTGGCGACAACAAATATGAAATGCGCGAGCTCAAGCCCGAGCATATCCTCTTCTCCGGCGAACTCTGGACTACCATCAAAAAGCCTCCCACCATCCTCGGCCTCAGCAACGGCGTGCGCGAAATCTGGATCCATTCCACCATCGACCAGGGCGCCAGTTGGCAAGCTCACAAATTCGCCTCCAAAGAGCACTTTGAATTCCCCGCCAACCTCATGCGCTACGCCACCGGCAAAGCCCCGCCCCGCACGCGCCTACAACCTCTCACCGTTCCCGCACCTCTGACGAAGCCGACCAACGTCATCAACCTGGCTCGCATTGACTATGCCGGAAATTCCGATCCCGAACCCGGCGCCTGGCCGCGCTTGGCCCGCGTGGCGGCCAGTACTTTCAATACTGAGCTCAAGATCAAGACCGTCCCCCTCACCAAACTCGACGCCAAGGAGACGCCAATCGCCCACATCACCGGCACCACGCGCTTCGCCGTCACCCCGGAACAGGTTGCCGCGGTCAAACAATTCATCCAAGACGGCGGCACGCTCTTCGCAGATTCCGCCGGCTCCAGCCCCGATTTTACCGCTTCGCTCTTCGAACTCCTCAAAAATGTCTATCCCGACAACGCCCCGGTCCTCATCCCGCGCACTTCCACCCTCTACGACGGCTCCATCCCCGGCAGCACAAAAATTACCGAAACCGACTTCCGCAAATACTACCGTTCCAAAGTCAGAGGCGCTGACAACCACCCCCAACTCCAGGCCATCAGCGACGGCCAGCGCTTCACCATCATCTTCTCTCCCGAAGACATCACCAGCGGCCTCCTCGGCACCAACACCTGGGGTATCCTTGGCTACAGTCCGGAATCCTCCGAAGCCCTGGCCCGCAACGTCCTGCTCTACGCCACCACGACCGCACCTGCGACCGCTCCTGCTACCGCGCCCGCCACTGCCCCCGCCACTGCCCCTGCCACCTCTCAGCCCGACGCCCCAGCCGCCAAAGCCGGACCGTGAATATCCCTTTGAGCCCTCTGCACCCACCGCGGGGAAGAGCGCCCTTCACGCGAACCCGCTGTCACAGATTTTCGACTTCCGGAGTCGCCATGCGACAAGTCCCACTGATACTCGGCGGCCACTCGTACATCCGCCAGTTGGGCAGCGATCCGAAGCCCGACCCGCACGCCATTGACCAGATCGTGCGAGCGTGCATCGATCAGGGACTCGATTGCTTCGATACGACCTACCGCCCCGAACGAATCGCTTTGGGCGATTCTCTACGCAGGCTCGGCCTCGCGGCAGCCGCCAGGATCATCGCGTGGAATTTCTTTCACATGTTCGACGACGACCAGGACGTCGGCGGTCCGGACTACTATCGCCCCGAACATCTCCAACAGATCCTCGACGACGCGCATGTCCAGCAGCTCGACGGCCTTGTGGTACATCGCCTTGCTGACGAAACACTGAACGAGCGCCAGGAAGAGCTGGCCATCCAGTGGAAGAATGCCGGTCACGTCCAGCGCCTCGGGCTATGGTCTCCCGGGGAATCCATCATCCAATTTCCACGCCACAGCGAATACGACTTTGTCGTCGAGCCCTTCAACCTGACAACCGGCTCCAAGGAGCGAATCGCACTCTACAGATCCTTGGGTTTGAAAACCTATGTCTGCTCGCCCTACGTGCGCGGCTGGAAACTCGACAAAATGGTCGCGGCGGCCAGCCGCAATCCCGGCCTCTCACCCGCCGAAGCTCAAGCCAGAGTGGCCGACGGCCTGCTCCGCTACGCACTTTTCGAATCTGGTGCAGACTGTCTGATTGTTTCTATGCGGAAGGCTCAATGGATCGGCAGGAATATTGAAAGCTGCCAAAGAGGACCTCTCTCAGACGACGAAATGCGTTGGCTCAAGGCCCTGCGAACCTGATACATGCTGCCGCAGGATGCCTCGAACGGCGCCATTCTGTGCCCCATCCCATCCACAAAAACTATCGCATAAAAAAAACGGGCGGCCGATTTCTCGGCCGCCCGTTTGTGGTTCGTCGAAACTATTTTAGTCCCTGGTGTCTCGTGTCCTGGTGCTGACAAAACGCGCGATCACTTCGCCGGCTTCGCAGTCGCGCTCTTCGTAGCCTTCGCAGCGCCATGTTTCCGGAAGTACGCATCGTCCCAGGCGCCCTTGCTGCCTTTGGCCGACGGATGCTCTTTGCCGATCGCGATGACCTTCGCCTTGAACGCCTTTGCGGCGGCCTCGGTCGTCTTCTCAAATCCTTCTACCGACACCACCTGGAACAGCCCCTTGCCGACGTTATCGACCGTTACGCTGATCCCGTGACTCGCCAGAAACGCGGCATCCTTCTTCGCGAGCGCTTCATCCTTTGACGTCAGAATCGTCAGATAGAAATGACCTGCCGTGCGCTTGGCCTCGGCACTGGTCATGACCTTGCCCTTGCCGCCCGCTTCGGATTTCTCCGCGGTCGGCTTGGTCCCGGTTTTCACGGTCTTGACCATTCCGGTTTCACCCTCCATCGTCGGCACGGTCGGTCCGCCCGCCGTCGCTTCCGGAGCCGGCGCCGTCGCTGGTGGAACCACCGTTTCGCTGCTTCGCGTCGCCGGCGGCGTCAAGCCCTGCAGGGCGCCCTGCCCCGAAGTTTTGCTCGACCCCCCGCAGGCCCCCAGCATGCTCGCCACTAACAGGCCCGCACCCACCAATACCAGTCGCCGAATCATGTCCAATCCTTTCGTCCGAAAACTTTGTATGACAATCCCGCCCTTCCCCAAAACGTTTTGTTCTTTACGATTCCTTGTATATAGGCAATGTCGTCAATTCGCCCGCGGCGTGACGTGTGCATAGATGGCATCATCCCATGCGCCTTTGCGGGTTTTCTTTGCGTCCGGATGCTCCCGGCCGATCGCCACAACATTTCTGCGGAACGCTTCCGCCGCATCATTCTGCTTCGGAAAGCCCTGCACTGCAACGATCACGTATAGACGGCGTTCCTTCTTGTCGCTCGGGCGCTTCGCCAGCACCTTCACTTCGATGGAGACGCTGACGTCGTGCGCTGCCAGAAACTCCGCGTTTCGCCGCGCGAGCTCTTCCGACGCACTCGTCGAAATCACCAGGTAGACCATATCCGGCGACCGCGACACTTCACCCGCACCATACACGCGGGCTCGTTCATTGGCCGCGTCATTGGTACCCGCCCGCCCGTTGCCGAGGCGCGGGTCCAGTACCGGCACTCCTGCGCCCGCCAATCCCGAATTTCTGGTGGAGGTATCTTCAATGCGCGGCCGATTATTCCCCGGCGTCAATCCCGCCCGCGGAATGTTTGCGCTGCCCGCCGTACCTTTCTGACCGCCGCCTCTGAGCACCAACACTACGCCGAAGATTAATATCAGCAGCGTCGCGGCGACGGCCCCCAGCGCCCACAGCGGCAGATGCGAAACCTTCAATTTCTGCTGGGCCACCCAGTTCCGCCGTGCAATCGTCGACCGATCCATCGTCTGCGGCGCAAAAACCCCCGGCGGCATACGCCGTACCGCCGTCGGGGCCGGCGCTGCAGAGGAGGGTTCTTTCTGCACCGGATTCTCGACCGGCGCTGCCGGCATTGGCGGCGCAAACGAGGGCGATTCTGAGGGGGATTCCGGCACCGCCGCCACCGCCGCGGCCGCCGTCACTTCCGGCACTTCGTCTTTGTGATCACTCTCGGCTGCGATCTCCCCCTGGTTCTCTGCCGGAGGCCGAATCGTCGGCGACGCCTCCGGATTCGCAAACGGGTCAAACAGCCTATGCTGCACAACTTCCACAGCCGCCGCCTTCGGGAGTATTGCCTCAGCCTCAGGTGGCTTTTCATCCAAAATGGGGCCTGTTGCGGCAGAGGGCTCGCCTACCGAATCCGCATTACCCCCCTCGGAAGTCCCCTCCGCCACCGTCTGTACCTCTACCGGTGGATTAGTCTTGCTCGACCACCACGTCGGGATCTTCAATTGACCGGCATTTTTCGGAACTTTCAGCGTGCTTTTATCGATCAGCTCAAATAACGCCGCTGCGTCCTTGCTCTTATTCGTGGCCATTTACGCGCTCCGCGTCCTTCATTGGGCTTCCGGCATCCTGCCGCTCCCGAAATCTTCCTATGCATCCCACTCTATCCATCTTCGACACCCTGCACAACTTAGGATCAATCTTTCATCGCGGGCTTGGCGGGCATAATTTCGGGCGTTTTTCAACCCGCACCGTGTTCCCCCCGTTTATCTGCCTATACTCATCATAATGAGGCGGTGTGGGAGGTCGCTCATGTTTGCCACAAATCCTACCGACGCCCTCGTGGCCGGTGCCGGTCCCGTCGGGCTTACTGCCGCACTTACACTGGCTCAGCGCGGCCTTTCCATTGAACTGTTGGATGAGGAACCGCGCCCCGCGGCGCAAAGCTACGCGCTGGCGCTTCATCCCGGCTCATTGGAAATTCTCGATCATATCCACCTCCTCGGCGACGTCCTGCGCTGCGGACACCCCGTCCGCCGCATCGCCTTCTATAACAGCACCGGCCGCGTCGGCGAACTCTCTCTGGATCAGTTCAGCGCCGATTACCCCTCGGTTGTCGTCATCGGGCAGGACACCCTCGAACGCCTCCTCGTCGAAAAGCTCCGTCACCTCGGCACGCAAGTGCTATGGAACCACCGGCTCTCCGCCATCGATCAGCATGAGCAGAATGTCACGACCGCCGTCGATGAACTGGACGTGTCCGGCGGCGGTTACGCCACCTATACCACCGACTGGGCCATCGAACGTTCATTCTGTCATGACACTTCCTACGTCATCGGCGCCGACGGCCACAATTCCTGCTTGCGCCGCGCGCTGGGCATCGACAACCCCGAAGTCGCCCCGCCGCAGCTTTACGCCATCTTCGAATTTGCCACCGGCGAAAACCTTGACGACGAAGTGCGCATCATCCTCGGCGACGACTTCACCGATGTGATCTGGCCCTTGGGCGAAAACCGCTGCCGCTGGAGCTTCCAGCTTCACGATAATCAGTGGGGCGATGACTCCCGCAACAAGCAACGCCTCGCCGTCTTCATCGGCGGATCGGCCTACCCGCACTTGACGCTCGACGACCTCCGCAAACTCTCCCACGATCGGGCCCCATGGTTTGACGGCTGGATCGGCGAACTCCGCTGGGCCGTCATGGTCCGCTTCGAACAACGCCTCGCCGAACGTTTCGGAACCGGCCGCTGCTGGCTGGCCGGCGATGCCGCGCACCTTGCCGCACCGGTCGGGGTGCAAAGCATGAACGTTGGCCTGTCCGAGGCCCACGAGCTGGCCACACGCATTGCCCATGCCATCCGCGATCGCCGACCGCCCGCTGTGCTTGATGGCTACAACACCGAGCGCCTCAGCCAGTGGCGAAAACTCCTCTGTCTCGACGGAAACCCCGTCGCCCTCGATTCGGCCCCCGACTGGGTCCGCGGTCACGAACGCCAGATCCTCTCGGCCCTGCCCGCCTCCGGCCAACTTCTCTCGCGCATGCTCCTCGAACTCGGCATCGCCGAGCAATCCATGCAACCGGTGTAATCAAAGATCGACCCGGTGACGCGCGCCAACCTACAACTGAATCCCCGGCAGCGTCACCTTCTCCCACGGCATCCCGTCGGGATACCGCTTGCGCATTTCCTCGTTGCCGTGAAGAAAATAAGCCCCCTGCACGCTGTTCGCCCGGTTTCCCACCGTGTAGTTCAACGTGTGTTTCAAGTTCGTGCAGGCTTCCGGCGCGTACTGCAGCAACGTCTTGCACAGTGCCCAGTCGCGTTCCTCGCCACCGGGACCCGGTTGCGTCGGGCCAAACCAGACCGATGCAAATCCCACCGCCAATTCCAGCGTCAGCAGATAACAACTCGTGTCCACCAGCGCCGCCTCAGGGTTGCTGAAGACACCGTGCAGGTTCCCCAAGCTTTCGCACAGGTCATTGGCAATGAACGCGCCGTCCTTATCGACGATCTTCCGCAACGAAAACGCCCACCGCGCATTGGCCGTCCGGAGGGCCGACACCAGGCTCTCCACGTGGTCCGCATCGTACCAATTGTCTTCATCCAGAAAGGCCACGAATTCGGAATTGGCCAGGAACGAAGCCGCCGCATAAATCCTGTGTCCGCACCAGCCGTTCTTGCCCGTGGCCTGTGGTAATTGGATCACCTGCGGCGGTTTGCTTCCCGCGGGTAACTGCGCCAGCACCGCCGCAACTTTCTCCTGATGTTCCGGTCCGTCCACCACAACGAGATGTTCTACCTGCCGATAGCTCTGCGCCTGGACCGATTTGAGGCAGCGCAGCAGATCGCGATGTCCCGTGGTCGCGGTGACGACCGTTACGTAATCAGACTTGAACATGCGCCGCCCAATGCCTCCGCCAATGTCCCTGAAAAGCCGGAGCGAGTTTACCACATCGCCGCCGTTTTGAGACACAGCCCGGCAAAGCCGAACCATCAAACGCAAATTTGCGGATATGATGGTGATTTGCCCGGTTCTGCTGCGTTCGGAGTGAGTGTCATGAATCCCCGCCGCCCGTCGAATGCCACCCGCGTGCTTCTCGTCCCCTGTGAAAAAATTCGGGTGGATACGACTGCGGTCATCAGATCGCTGTCAGTTAATCCCATCGGCATCAACATCAACTATCTGCGGGACAAGAACTGTAATCGCCCGACGGGCACGCCGCGCATCCAGTCCGTCCTGAAAAAGATGAACGTCGGCTGGCTCCGTTATCCCGGCGGCGAAAAGTCGGATTTCCACTTTTTCGCCAAGCCTCCCTACACCCGCGCCGATCCACAAGTCTTCGGGCCCTATCTCGATTACGTGAAGGGCCGAGACCTTCTGAACTTCGATCAATACATGCGCTACGTTCGTGCAATCGGCGCGCATCCGTTCGTCGTCGTCGCTTACGATTCCTTGGCACGCACCGGAAAAACCAAAGAAGAATTCCTCGCCCATGCCGTGGCGTGGGTCCGCTACGCCAACATCACCAGGAAGTACGGCATCATGCACTGGGAAATCGGCAACGAAAATTGGCATAACAAGACCGGCACCGCGCAGGAGATCGGGCAGGTCGCCCGCGAGTTCTCCCGCGCCATGAAAGCCGTGGATCCGCGGATCAGAACCGGATGCAGCGGGATTCACGTCGATTGGTTTAAGACCCTCCTCGAAATCGCCGGGCCGGATTTGGATTTCGTGACGGTGAGCAACTACGTCGGTTGGCCGGAAGGTTTCGCACGCTATGCCGACCCCGCTGCGCAAGGCACCGAGCTGGACAATATGGTGCGCGAGGCCGCCGCGGCCATTGCCCAATCGCCGCATCGCAACCGCATCCAGGTCGTCGCCTCGGAGTTCAATGCGGTCGATTTCACAAAAGGGTGGCCATGGAAAAACGACCTGGGCCACGCGATCGTCACCTTCGACATGGCCGGCGAATTCCTCTGCAACGATCGCGTTCTCGCAGCCATGCTCTGGAACACGCGCTGGGTCGAAGACCATAAGCCCGTCACGATGTGGTATGCGTTGGGCAGGAAGAACGAAATCCTGCCGGCGGGCCGTCCACTCGCCATCTGGGGAGAGTTTTTAAAGCAGAAGATGGTCAAGACATCGGGGCCGGCGGGCGTGCGTACCTACGCCTCTTTCGACCCCAAACGTAAAACACTGACGGTGTTCATCATCAACAGAACCCCGGCCAAGAAAGAAGTGCATATCGAAGTCAACCTGAAGGGCGAATTGAAGACACACGCCGTCTATTCCTTTGCGGGAAAAAATCCGCAAGACATGCACCCGACTTGGAAAAAATTGCCGAAGGCAAAATGGTCCGGCGTCGCACCCGATACCGTCAGACTTCCGCCGACATCTATCACCGTGGTGGATATGCGCTGCAAACGGTAATTGGCCAGCGGCACGATACGGGTTCGCAGCGTCCGTCTTCCCGAAATTCCGTGATCGGCATGCAGGGAAAATTTCGGACAAATTTCGTAACCCATTGTGCCCCCGGGCGTTGGGACCTGTGATATAGGGCGGAAGGCGAACTCGCGGCGACAAAATTGGCCTTCGATGGAAGAAAACCCAGCCTTGGCGCAACTAAGGATGTAAGGCGTGGTCAAGATTGGCCAACAAGACTCAACCAACGACTCTGCGTCTGGACAGGATACGGACGCAGCACTCGTTGATCGCGCCCAAGAAGGCGACACCGCTGCTTTTCACACCCTGGTGGATCGGCACGCCCCAAGCCTGTACCGGCTGGCCTATACGCTGGTCGGCAATGCCGTCGATGCCGAAGACGTGCTGCAAGAAACCTTTGCCGGGGCTTTTCGTGCCCTGGTGCACTTTGAAAAACGTGCGGCCGTGCGAACCTGGCTGGGTCAGATTCTCGTCCGCCAGGCGGCTGAACTGCGACGCCGCCGCGCAGTCCGGCGCACGGTTTCCACGAGCGATGCCGCCGTTGCGGCCCCCCTGGCGGTGCCCGGCCATGCCGAAGAGGTCGACACCCGTGAAGATCTGATGGGCGCGTTGGAACAGTTATCGTTGGAGCATCGAACGGTGATCATCATGCGGGAACTTGAGGGACTGCCTTACGAAGAGATCGCGGCCACGCTGGCCGTGCCTCGCGGCACCGTCGAATCGCGCTTGTACCGGGCCCGGCAGGAATTGCGGAATTTGCTCAAGGGGTACAAAAATGACGCCTGAAGGCCTGAACGCGAGCAATTGCCGCTTCACGGCGCGAATCAGCCCCTTCCATGATGGCGAAGTGGCGGCGTCTGAGCGCCAGCAGATCTCCGCACATCTGCAGGAATGCGCGATATGCCGGGATGAACTGGCACATCTCCAAAAACTCTCCGATCGTTTCACGCAAATCTCCCCCCCCGCCATCACGCCGCAAGCGCTGCGCCGCGTGCATAACGCCGTCGATGCACAGCGCGATCGCAGTCTGGGCCGCGTGGCGCGGGCGTTCGTCGCGGTGGCGGCATCTCTGTTTATCGTCACCGCGCTGTGGGTGGCACAGACGAGTTCCGCCGCGCCGGAAAGCCTCGTGCCCTGGGAAACCCACGCCGTCGATCCACAGAGCACAACGTCGGCAAACAACAATCCTGAAGTGGCGATCGCGCAGTGGATGGTGCAGGATCTTTCCGGGAGCAACGCTCATGAATAGAAAAATTATCGCCTGGGGAATCATCGCGTTCTTGCTGGCACTTGGGGCAGGCACCCTCCTGGGACTGGGTTGGAGCCGGGCGGGTTTGCATCGCGACCGCCATTCCTGGCTGGCCGACGAATTGCACCTCTCACCGCAGCAGCAGGAACAAATGAAGACCATCTGGTCGCAGGGAATGCCGCGGGCCGATTTCTCCGATCGACGGCGGGCTATGCAAACCGAACGCGATGCCGCCATCGCCCTGCTGATTCCCGCCGAACAGAAGGCCGCCTATGAAAAAATCATCGCCGATTACAACGCTCAAAAGGAAGCCCTCGACCGCCAGCGCAGCAAGGCGTTTCAGGAAATGATCGATCGCACCAAGCAGATACTGACCGATACCCAGCGCACCAAATACGAGGAAATGCTGAAACGGGATGAGCATCGGCATGGTCCTCCCGGCGGCCCGCCGAGCCCGGCATCACAGCCCGCTTCCGGCCCGGCCAAAGAATAAAACAAAAGGTTCTTTTCCCTGTGGAAAATCCAATGTCCTCTTTTCAGGAGCGTCAAATGAAGGCAATGAGTTTCTGGTTCGCGTGTGCAACGCTGGTCCTCGGGGTCGTGTTAGCCATTCCCACTTCGGCGCAACAGGCGCCCACGACTGGACCGGCCGCCAACGGCGGTCGCGGCGACTTCCGCGCACGCATGGAAACGTTCATGAAAGAACAACTCGGCGCAACCGACGATGAATGGAAGGCCATCCAGCCCAAGCTGGAAAAGGTCCTCACCGCCCAGCGCGATATGCGCGGCGGCATGATGGGCATGATGGGCCGCCGCAACGGTGGTGGACGCAATAATGCTGATGCCCCGGCCCCACAGGAAAATTCCTCCCCGGTAGCGACGGCCACCAAGGATCTCCACGACACGCTCGACAACAAAGATGCCACTCCCGCGGAAATCAAGGCCAAGCTCACCGCCCTGCGCGACGCCCGCGCCAAGGCCGCTGATGCCCTCAAGGCCGCACAGAAAGACCTCACCGAAATCCTCACCGCGCGCCAGGAAGCCGTCCTGGTCGGCATGAGCATTCTGGAATAGCTCCTCGTGCCGGGCCCGTTCGCAATCCCGCGCGAACGGCGCCCGGCGGTTTTTGCACCGGCTGTTCCTTGTTGGGCCGTACACATGCTCGATATCGTTGAAACGCTTCTCCATGAAGGCCTGTTGACCGAAGTCACCGCGCGACGCGTCCGCGATCTCTCATCGCACGGCACGCCGCTGGAAGACGCCTTGCGCCAGGCCGACGGCCTTTCCGAAGAACGCCTGTTGCGCAGCCTCGGCGCCGCGCTCGATCTTCCCTATGTCGATCTGGAAACCGTCACCCCCCCCAAAGAACTTCTCGCCGCTTTCCCGGCCCGCATTCTGCTCGAACGCCAGCTCGTGCCTCTGGAAGATCGCGGGCACTTCATCACCGTCGCCACCAGCCACGTCTTCGATCATGCCGGCCTCGATGAACTTCGCCTGCTCACCGGTCGCGAGTGCCGCCCGGTTCTGGCCCCGGCGACGGAAATTGAGCGCTGCATCAAGCGTCTGCTCGGTATCGGCGCTGATACCCTGCAATCAATGAACAACGATGAAGTGGAAGTTGTCAACGAGGCCGCATCCGATGACGAACTCGATCTGACCAAGACGGCCGAAGATGCGTCGATCATCAAGTTCGTCAACCAGATTCTTGCCGAGGCCCTCGACTTGCGGGCCACTGACGTCCACGTCGAGCCTTTCGAAAAAGAACTTCGCGTCCGCTATCGCATCGACGGCGAACTGCAGGAAGCCAACATCCCCACCTCCGTCAAACGCTATCACGCGGCCATCGTGTCGCGCCTCAAAATCCTCAGCCATCTCGACATCGCCGAAAAACGCCTCCCGCAGGATGGCCGCATCCGCCTCAAGGTCGGCAAACGGGAAATCGACCTGCGCGTCTCGGTGATCCCCATGATCCACGGCGAGGCTGTCGTGCTTCGTATTCTCGACCGCGGTGATGCGCTCCTGGGCCTCGAACACCTCGGCATGTCGCCCCGCGATCGCCACGAGTTCGACCGCGTCCTGGATCTTCCCCACGGCATCGTGCTGGTCACCGGCCCCACCGGCAGCGGAAAAACCACCACCCTCTATGCCGCACTTTCGCGCATCAACGACGTCGAACGAAAAATTATCACCATTGAAGACCCCGTCGAATACCAATTGCGCGGCATCAACCAGATCCAGGTCGCCACCAAGGCCGGCATGACCTTCGGCGCCGGATTACGGGCCATCCTCCGCCACGACCCGGACGTCGTCCTCGTCGGCGAAATCCGTGACGGCGAAACCGCCGAAATCGCCGTGCAGGCGTCGCTCACCGGCCACCTCGTCTTTTCCACGCTCCATACCAACGACGCGCCGGGCGCTGTGACGCGCCTGATTGAAATGGGCGTCGAACCCTACCTCGTGTCGTCCTCGTTGGAAACGGTCATCGCCCAGCGCCTGGTGCGTTTGATCTGCCCCGCCTGCAAAGAAGTCGACAAGACCGCCGATGTCGCCGCGGCGCGAAACGAATTCGGCAGCGAAGCACCGGAGGTCTTCTACCGCGGCAAAGGATGCCGCCAATGCATGGGGACCGGCTTCCGCGGCCGCACCGGCGTATTTGAAATGATGCCGATCACCGAGGAACTCCGCACCATGATCCTCGAACGCCGCAGCTCCGGTGAACTGCGCCGCATCGCCGTGCAGCAAGGCATGAACAGTCTTCGCGGCGACGGCTGGCGTCTGGTCCGCGAAGGGCGCACCACCCTGCAGGAAGTGCTCCGCAACACCAAGGATGAACAGTTGACGCAACATACTCGATCGGAGGCCCGCCCCGCATGACGGTCTTCGCCTATAAAGCTCTCGGACCCGACGGCCAATCAAACGCCGGTACGCTCGCCGCCGATTCGCGCGCCGCGGCGCTGACCGAACTGGCCGCACGGGGTCTCCATCCCCTCGAACTGTCCGAAGACCGCGGCGGCGCCCAGCGCCGCGTCAAAGCCGTCGGACGCCAGGGCCGCGTCTCGCAGCGCAGCGTCGAAGCATTCACACGCGAACTGGCCAATCTCCTCTCCGGCGGCGTGCCGCTGGCGCGTGCCCTCAGCCTGCTGCAACGCGAAGCCTCCAGCCCGGCCGCACGGTTCCTCTGGGGACAAATTCACGATGAAATCGTCTCAGGAGTCTCCCTCGCCGACACCCTCGCCAAGTGGCCCGCCACCTTTTCCAGCGTCTACGTCGCGATGGTCCGCGCCGGTGAAGCGGGAGGCTTTCTCGATGTCGTCCTCCAGCAGATCTCGGAATTCCGCGCCCGCGAGCAGGATCTCAAAGGCAAGATCAAAGCCGCCATGGTCTATCCCTGTGTATTGGCGGTCCTCGCCATCGCCGTGGTCATCTTCCTGCTGACCTGGTTCATCCCGAAATTCTCTGGAATGTTTGCCGATTCCCACAAGGCCCTGCCCTGGCTGACCCAATGCGTCGTCGCCGTCAGCAAGACCGTCTCCCATGATGGCCTGTTCGTCGCCGGCGGCCTCATCATCCTGATTCTTGTAATACGCCGGGCCCTCGGCTCTGAAGCCGGCCGGCGACGCATGGAACGCACCATTCTCGCCACGCCGATGGTCGGCCAGGTTGTGGCCCACTTCGCGCTCGTCCGCTTCTGCCGCATGCTCGGCACCCTCATCGCCGCCGGCGTGCCGCTCATCAGCGCTCTGCGCACCGCCAAGGAAGCCATCGGCAATCAAACCCTCGCCGATACCGTCGTCCGCGCCATCGATGAAGTCCAGCGCGGCGTGCCCTTGTCACGCAGCCTCGCCAGTTGCGAAAGACTCTTCCCGCCCTCCGTGATCGAAATGATCGCCGTCGCCGAAGAAACCGCCCGGCTCGACAAGGAACTCACGCGCCTCTCCCTCTCGTATGAAGCGGAACTCGACCGTCGCCTGCGCATGCTCGTGGCATTGGCCGAACCCGCACTGCTGTTCCTCATGGCCGGCCTCATCGGCACCATCGTGATCGCCATGTTGCTACCCATATTCAGTTTGGATGACTTGATGCACTGATGAGCCGCACCGCTGAGGTTTTGAAAATTGTGCCCAGTTGATTCACAGGAGAAGATTCGATGTTTCGTGTTACCTCTCGCCGCCCCAAAGCTTTCACCCTCTTGGAACTCTTGTTGGTGATGTTCATTCTGACGATCCTCGCCGCGATCGTCGTTCCGAAATTCGTCGGGCGCTCCCAAAAAGCCCAGGTCACCGCCGCCCAAACCGACGTTTCCAATATCGAAGGCGCCCTCCATATCTTCGAGATGGACTGCGGCCGCTTTCCCACCGCCCAGGAAGGCCTCAGCGTTCTGCGTAAGTCGCCCGGCGATCCCAAATGGGCCGGCCCATACCTCATGCACGACGTCCCGGCCGATCCCTGGGGCCATCCCTACATCTACCGCTACCCCGGCCAGATCAACAAAGACAGCTTCGATCTCTACTCCTGTGGTCCCAGCGGCCAGGACGGTGCCGCAGACAACATCGGCAACTGGACAGCCGCGCCTTAAGACGGCCGCAATCAAACGCGATTGCATTTCCCTCACGAGCCAGGATGGATGATGACGCACGAAATGGTCAAAGCGAAAAAGAGGCTCCGGCCGCAAGTAGCGCCCGCCGGCCCCGTGCGCGGCGGTTTCACCCTTCTGGAACTGATCATGGTGCTCTTGATTCTCGCCATCGCCGTGGCGCTCGTCGCTCCGTCCATGGGCAACTTCGCGCGCAGCCACCAGAGCCTCGAAACCGCCGATCAACTCGTCACTCTCACCCGTTTCGCGCACACCCAGGCCGCATCAGAAGGCACGATCTACCGCCTGAATCTCGATCTCCGGGCCCGCCGGTTCTGGCTTTCCATCCAGGATTCCTCCGGCGATCATCCCCTGGCCACCAGCTCCGGACAGATGTTCGACTTGCCCCAGGGCGTCGACATGCAATGCGACATTGCCCCCGATCCTGCCGGCAAAGGCCGCATCGTCATCCATTTCTACCCCAACGGGCGCACCGAACCCGGCACCATTCGCCTCGCCAACGGCCGCAGCACCATCCAGGTCTCCTGCCCTTCTGCCTCCGAACCGTTTGACATCGTGCCGGAAAGGGGCGGCGCATGAAACGCGGTTTTACACTCGTCGAAGCCCTCGCACTGGTCGCCCTGGTCGCCATCGTGCTGCCCGTCGTGATGTACGGCATTTCCCTGGCCACATCCGCCGCCGGACTCGTCACCCAGCGCGATACCGCCACCCGCATCGCGTCCGACAAACTCACGGAAATGATCGTGACCAACCAATGGCAGTCGGGCGATACCGCCGGCGATGTGCAGGATTCCACACTGACGTATCACTGGGCTTTTCACGTGCAACCCTGGACCGCCCCGACGGCTAACACCATCTTCAGCGGCACAGCGCAAAATAATGGCTCGTCCGATCAGACCGGCGGCGCCAATCAATCCGGTCAGTCCAACCAAAACAACCTCAGCAGTCTCGTGCAACTCGATCTGCAGGTCTCGTGGCAGAACAAGGGCGCCCAGCGTTCCATCACCACCTCTACCCTCTACTACGAAGGCGCGGGAGGGGCGCTGCAATGAAGACTTTCACCAGACACGGTTTCACGCTCCTGGAATTGCTCATCGCCCTGGCGGTCGTTTCCATCATCATGGCCGCACTCTTCGCCGGCCTGCGCATCGTCAATCGCGCCAAGACCAACACCGAAGCCGCCGTCGCGCCGATCCAACGCATCGATATTGTCCTCTCGTTCCTGCAGCGCGATCTCGAATCGGCGCTTCCCCCCTCGGGCACCCTCGCCAGTCTCTTCCAGGGGACCGTCGGGCAGAACAACAGCGGCGATCTCCTCTTCGACGCCGCCGTCGATGCCCCACCCCAGGTCTCCATGCAAACCGACATTCGCCAAGTCGAGTATTCCGTCATTTCCGACGGCTCCGATCATCTCCTCGTCCGCAACGTCACCAGCAATCTCCTGGCCCCCGTGCAACCTGATCCCGATCAGGAAATCATCTGCCGCGGCGTGCGCAGTTTCACCGTGCAGTATTACGACGGTTCACAATGGACCGACACTTGGGATTCCACCATGCTGCAAAATGCCCTCCCCATCGCGGTGCAGATCACCCTGGACTTCGACGGGACGGGCCCGAGCGCCGCACCCCTCCACATCACGCGCCTGATTCAGTTGCCCTGCTACGCCGCGCCGCAAACCGCCTCCGGCGGAGGTGCTTCGTGAGCAATTGCCCCCAAGTCCGGCCCGCATCGCGCCGCGGCTTCGCGTTGATCGCCGCCACCTGGATCATCATCGTCATGGTCGCCATCACGCTTATCCTCGCCCATCGCATGCGCGTCGAGACCATGGCCTCGGCCAATCAAGTCGCACGCCTCCAGGCCGATGCTGTCGAACGCGGCGCGGAACAGTATGTTCTGGCTGTCGTGGACAACAGCAACGGCGCATCGCTCGGCGTCACCAGCGCGCCTGCCGCCGCCGTTCCGCTCGGCGATGGCTACTTCTGGATCCTGCACCCCGATCCCAATGACTCCGCCAACTACGCCTTCGGCATCGCTGATGAAGCCGCCAAGCTCAACCTTAATGCGGCCGGCGCCGACATGCTCATGGCGCTCTCCAGCGGCATCGACATTTCCATCGCCGATTCGATTTCGACGTGGCACAGCGCTCCCGGCACCGTCACCGCCAACGGCGCCGGTGACTCCTATTACATGGCCCTGCCCCAGCCCTATCACTGCAAGAGCGCCAATTTCGAAAGCATCGAGGAATTGCTGCTCGTCCGCGATGTCACTCCAGATCTCCTCTTCGGCGCCGATACCAACCGCGATGGGGTCATTGATCCCGGCGAAAGCGCAAGCGCGAACGTCGGGCAATCCCTCAACATCAGTCAGGATGATCCCCGCGGCATCGCCCCGTTTGTCACCGCCTGGACCGTCGAAGCTAACAGCACTTCGTCCAGCAGCCCGCGCATCAACGTCAACGATCGCAACACTTCGCAGCTAAACACCTACCTGCAACAGACCCTCTCAACCGGCCGCGCCGCTTCCATCATGACCATGGTGGCCATCGCCAACGCCACCCGAGGCACGCGGGGCCAGACCTTCAGCAACATCTTCGATTTCTACTTCCGCGCGGGCCTGGCCCCCGATGAATTCAACAAGATCGTCGACCGGCTCACGACCACCGCCCGGCCCGCAAGCGGTGCTCCTTCCACCCGCACCGGCCTCATCAACGTAAACACCGCCCCGCGCCAGGTTCTACGCTGTCTGCCCGGCTTGAACGACACCGACGCCACGTCTCTCATCACCGCCCGCAAGGCCGTGACCGACCCCACCAATACGCTGGCCTGGGTTGTCACCGCGTTGCCGCGTGAGAAACTTATCCCCATCGGCAACCTCATCACCAGCCGCTCGTATCAGTTCTCCGCCGATATCGTGGGCGTCAGCGGCGACGGCCGCGCCTACAAACGCGTACGCATCGTCGTCGATGCCCGCCAAAGCCCGCCCACCCTGCTCTATCGCAAGGATCTGACCGATCTGGGCTGGCCTCTCGATCCAGCCATCCGCAACAGTTTGCGTTCCGAAAAATCCATCGGCGCCGGGAATCAACCCGGCGCCATCCGAGGAGCTCTATGAACCTTCGTGCCTTACGGAATCTACGCCCTCTGCGGCCGACCAAATTTCTCGGCGTTGCGCTGACCGACCGCGCCTTCCTGGTTGCCGAGGTCGGCGTCGCCGCAGCGGGTCCCGAAATCCGCCGCTGTGCCGAGTTTCGTTTCCCCAAGGATCTCACGCTGGAAAATCTTCCCGCGATCGGCCGCCCATTCGCCCAGTTTCTCCGCCAGAATGATTTCACCGCCCGCCACATCGTCATCGGCCTGCCCATGAATTGGCTGCTGGTCAAAACCAAAGAGATTCCCCCCACCACGGACGCCCTGGCTGCCGATATGCTCCGCCTGCAGTCCGAAACCGAATTCTCTTCCGAGCTTTCCGAGCTCGTCTACGACTACGCCGGCCAAAGCGATCGCCAAAACGCCCGTTCCGTCCTCATCATGGCCGTGCCGCGTCAACGGCTCGACCAAATTACCGAAATGGCGCAGGCGGCCCGCCTCTCCATTCGCGCAATCATGCCCTCGATGGTCGCCCTCGGCACTGTCAGCCGGTCGCTGGTCGGAAACCGGGGTATCGTCGCCTACGTGGGCGCCGGCGTGATGGAACTCGCCGTACAAAAGGGTGCGGCGCTGCAGCGCCTCACCCATGTTGCCATCGGAACCGCTGCCCACATTGCTGCCGCAGGCGGCGCTTCTGCCGGTATGGATACGCCGGTCCGCGAAGTGGCCGCGGAACTCAAACGTACTCTTGCCAGCTTGCCGCAAAACGGCTCCGCCGCGCCGCCCAAACTGGTCTTCTGGGACAACGGCGAACTCGGCGCATCGGCGCGACAACTGATCGGCGAACTCCTCGGCCTGACTCTCGACGCCCAGCCCCTCTCGGCCCTCGGCACAATCTCCGCATCGCCGGAGGCCGCACGCTGCGTACCTGCGATCGCTCTCGGCCTGGCCGCCGTCAATCCTGCCGGCCCCGCCATCGACTTCGCACATTCACGCCTGGCCCCGCCGCGGGCAACCACCCTCCGCCGAAAAATCATCTGGGCCTCTTCCGCTGGAGCGCTCGCACTGCTGATCGTCGCCGGCGCGGCCGTCGATACCCACCTGCAGGCCTCTGAACTTCAGCGCCTGCAAAAGCAACTTTCCGAGGAATCTCCACAAATCGCACAAGCCAAGGCTTTTGAAAGCCGCTTCACCTTCGCCAAAGGCTGGTACGGCGCCGACCCCAAATTCATCAATGCCCTCGGCTATCTCACGCAGGCCTTCCCTGACGACGGCAGCGCCTGGGCCGTCAACATCGAAGTCCGCAACGACCCGAAACCCGCGCCCGCGCCACCTGCCGAGCCGCACCCCGCACCCGTCGTCATGGTGGACAATCTCAAGGTTCAGATCACCGGCAAAGCCGTCAACTGGAACACCGCGCAGCTCATCGAAGACCGCCTCCGTTCCGGCGGCAAATTCAAGAACGTCTCACTCCTCGATCAACGCGGCGCCGGCCGCAGCAGTACCGAAGTCTCATTCTCGATCAGTTTCGAGTTTCCCGGATCGGAGTTGCCTCATGGTCGTCACTAAACGCGAACGCACCTATCTTCTCGCCACCGCCGTTCTCGTGGGCGTCTTCCTGCTGAACTACGCGGTCGTTCAGCCGTTCCTGAATTACCGCGCGCAGCTCAAGACAGACCTGGCCTCCGCCCGCAAAGACGTCGACGATGCCCAGGTCCTCTTCAACCGCCAGAGCGGCCACGAGAAAGACTGGAAAGCAATGACCGGCTCCAGTTTCAAGAGTTCGCCCTCCGAAGCCGAAAGCCAGGTCCTCCACTCCGTCCGCGATTGGGCCCAGGAATCCGGCCTCGGCCTCGAATCGCTGAAGCCCGAACACTCCGTCCAGGATAAAGAATCCACCTTCCAGGATATGGGCTTCCGCGCCAGCGGCACCGGCTCGATGGCCGCGCTGGCCCGCATGCTCTGGCGGCTCGAAACCGCACAGGTTCCGCTCCACGTCAATAGCGTGCAGATCACCCCGCGCAAAGAAGCCACCGACGACCTGACCGTTCAACTCAGTATTTCCACCGTCTGCCTCAATCCCGAACCCCCAAAGGCGCCGTCCACGCCGCGCGCCGCACCGCAGGAGGATTTGCATTGATGCACTCATTTTTCTTCAAAATCGCGCTCGGCTCGTTGATCGCTTTCGCCGGTTTGGCGTTTTCGACGCCCGCCTTCGCAGCGCCGCCCAAGACCATGCCCGAAACCTACCAGATCCTCATCGATCACAGCATCTTTTCTCGCGAACCGGTGCGCCGCGCCCGTTCGCGCGATGAACGTCCCGCTGGCAGCTACCAGACGCCACGGAACGAAACTCCGATCTTTACCGGAGCGATCTACGACCAGACCGAATACACCGCCTTCCTCGAAGATCCCCAGTCCGGACGCGTCAACATCGTCCGCGTCGGACAGTCCTTGCCCCAGGGACGCGTCGAATCCATCACCCTTGATTCGCTTCAGCTCCGCACCGGCGACAACGGCGAACTGCGCCGCATCGAAGTGGGCCACACCCTCACCGGCGAATCACGCGCCTCCCGATCAGCGCCTCCGGCCGCTCCCCCATCGTCTGATACCAGCGCCAACGCCGCCACTGCCACACAACCCAATTCCGCGGCTCCTGCGCCACCCGCTGCCAGCGGAGCTGCCAGTGATATCGAACAACGAATGCGCGAACGTCGCCGTAGAGAACTCGAAGGTAAATAACTTGAACGAACTCCGGCCACGCCGGCCATTGTGAAAGGATTTCCGCCATGCACGCTTCCCGAAAACTCAGTCTGATGCTTTGCCCGCTGCTCTTCTCCGCGGCCTGGACCCGCGCCGCCATCGCGCAGTCGGTCGTCGCCGCCAGCCAACCGGCGCAGACCGCTCCGTTAATCATCATCCCGTACCCATCCGCTGCCACACAGGATGCCGCCGCCACGGCGCCCGCCACCCAACCCGATACCCAGCCGGCCGCCACTTCCACTGCACCGGCTACCATGCCTGCCACGCAGCCGGCAGTCGTGGCCGTCTATCGCCCCGGGGCGAAATTCACGCTTAATTTCAAGGACGCTTCCATCGACAGCGTTCTCGATTATCTCTCGCAGGCTGGCGGTTTCGCCGTCATCAAGGAGACTCCGATCGAAGGCCGCGTGACGGTCCTCAGCAAGCAACCCGTCTCTCCCGAAGAATCGATCACGCTGCTTAACGCCGTCCTGAAATCCAACGGCTACGCCATCACGCAAGCCGGACGCATCCTTCACGTCATCCCGCGCGACAAAGCCAAGAAGAGCAACCTTCCCGTGCATTTCGGCGCGGATGCCTCGCAAATTGCCAACACCGATGACCTGATTACCCAGGTCATCCCCGTCGCCAGCATCGACGCTACCAAACTTCGCGCCGACCTGGCCCCCATGCTCAGCCCCGATGCCGATGTGACCGCCAACGCGGGCTCCAACACCATCATCGTCACCGACACCTCCGCCAACATTCACCGCCTCGTCGAAATCGTCGCCGCCGTCGACCAGCATCACACCGCGGTCAACGACATCCGCGTCTTCAAACTCAAAAACGCCAGCGCTGCTGCGGCTGCCAAATTGATCTCCGATATCTTCAAACAGACCTCCGGCACCCAAGGCGCGGCCGGCGGTGGCGGCCCCGGCGGTCCGGGCGGCCCCGGCGGCATGTTCCGCCAGATGATGACCAACCTCCAAAGCAGTAACAACAACAGCGCGTTCGCCAGCGGCACGGTCAACGCCTCCAGCGATGACCGCACCAACACCCTCGTCGTCTCCGGACCCACCGATACGCTCAAAATCATCGACAACGTCGTCAAAGAACTCGATGCCGATCCCACCCAGACCACCACCTTCTTCATCTATAATCTGAAGAATGCCGACGCCGTCAGCCTCCAGGGCGTCCTCAACAGCTTCTTTGGCACCGGTTCCGGTTCCACCAGCGGCAGCACCAATCGCAGCAACCCCTACGCCAACGCCGCCTCCAACATGACCCTCAACAATAGTTCGTCCGGCTCCGGCTTCGGTTCGATCGGAGCCGGCTCCACCGGACGCACCAACACCGGCTTCGGCAGCACCAATACCGGTTTTGGCAACTCCGGCACATCGCGCTCCTTCGGCACGTCCGGCATCAACTCCGCCACTGCCTCGGCCAACAGCGATATGGCCGGCAAAGTCTTCGTCGTCGCCGACCCCGGCACCAATGCCCTCCTCATCACCGCCGATATGCGCTACCGGGATCGCGTCAAAGCCATGATCGATGAACTCGACCGCGCCGTCGCGCAGGTCCTCATCAAAGTCCTCATCGCTGAAGTCACCCATACCAATTCCAGCGACATCGGCGTTGAGTGGTCTGTCCTCCAGACCCGGCCCAACGGCAACGGCACCTCCGGCGGAAGCGACTTCGGCCTCGCCTCCGCCATCGCCGCCGCCACCGCTACCGGCTCCCCCAATGGCCTCGTCGTCAAAGTCATCGAAGACAACCTCTCGGCCACCCTCAAAGCGCTCGCCACCGCCGGCAAACTCGACGTCCTCTCCCGCCCGTACATTCTCGCCAGCGATAACCAGCAGGCCTCCATCATGGTTGGACAAACCGTCCCCTTCGTCACCGGCTCCGATGTCACCAGCGTCGGCACCATCATCAACTCCGTCCAGTACAAAGACATCGGCATCATTCTCAACGTCACCCCACACATCAACCCCGACGGCCTCGTCATCCTCGATGTCTATCCCGAAGTCTCTTCCCTCACCGACCAGACCGTCACCATCCAGGCCGGCGTCTCCGCTCCCGTCTTCGACAAACGCTCCGCCCTCAGCCGCGTCGGCATCAAGGATGGACAAACGATCATCATCGGCGGCCTCATGCAGGACCAACTCTCCAAGACCGTCAACAAGATCCCGCTCCTTGGCGACATCCCCTACCTCGGCGCGGTCTTCAGCCATACCACGCAAACCAAAGTCAAAACCGAATTGCTGATCTTCCTCACTCCCCACGTCGCTCTCCAACCCGGCCAGCTCAAAGACATGTCCCAGCAAGAAAAGGCTGGCACCATCCTCACGCCCAATGCCGTCGGCCCAGGCGTCTTCGATGAACACCTCCGCGGCATGGAACGTGGCAGCACCACCCAACCCTACGCGCCCCGACCCTCTGTCGTCGAACCGGCTGCGTCCCAACCGTCGAATTCTGCGCCGGTGGTTCAGCCCGCCGAACCGCCGCCCGCTCCGGAACCCCAACCTATGGAGCCTCCGACCAATGGTCCACATGAATAAACGCTATGGCCTCGATTCTGGAACGCCCCTGAGCTGCTGCGCCGCCGCGTGTTTGATCCTCCTGACGTTTCTCACTCTCGCCGGCTGCCAGTCCGCCGCCCCATCGCGCGCCGCCCATGCCGACACCCTCGCGCCGTCACCGACGGATCCCTGCGCCATGCGCCTTCACGACATCACTGGCGCTATGCTGCTCTATTACACCCTTCACCACGCCCTGCCCGACAATCTCGAACAACTGCGTCCCCTGGCCGATCTCGACGCCCCCCTCGATTTCATCTGCCCGGTTTCCCATAAGCCCTATCTCTATCAACCCATCAATCTGGCCGCCCCCGGTGCCGATCGCCGTCTCCTCGTCTACGATCCCACCCCCGTCCATCAAGGCCGCCGTTGGGCCATCCTCGCCGCCCCCGTCCGCCCCGGCCGCCAAGTCACCATGTGGGTTGACCTCCTCGACGAACCCACCCTCCAATCCCTGCGCCCAACCCCCGCCACCTCAACAACCCCATAGTCCCCCGATGTCTCGCATGCTAGATCCGCAGTGATGTCATGCTCGCACAACGCCATCACCACATTCATCCACTTAACTTGACCAACTAGATCCAATCGCTCGTTTTCGCCCCAATTCGCGTTGCGCTATTTATGCCACAATCCATCGCACCTGATAGGCGTCCAGCGTCACCATTTCCCCGCCAGCCGCCCCTTCCGCCAGCAGATCCCGCCAGCGCGTCCCCACGCCCAGCATCCCCGACGCCACACGTTGTTCCGTCCCCGTCACGTTATGCACCGCCACCACCGATTCTCCCGTCGCCTGATTTTCCCGTCGAATCCCAAACACGGCCGGCCCCAGCTCCAGCACTGTCTGATCCGCATCCGGATGCAGTGCCCCACACGCCTGTCGCGCTGCCAGCAGTCGCAAGTACTCTTCAAACACCCGTTGCCTCACATTCCCCTGCGTGCCCAATTCCGCTTCCAACTCCGCCAACCCCAACTGCTTGCGATTGATGCTTCTCGCCCGGCCCGTCCGCTTCACGCCTTCCAGATCATTTCGCGACCCCAGCAGACTGTGCACATAAATCCCCGGAATCCCGATGAAACTCAGCGGAATCGCCTGCGACAGCATGAACCGTTTTACCTGCAACTCCAGCGGCTCATCGGCCCGCGGATCGTTGACGGCATCAAAGTAATTCAGATTCAACTCGTACGGACTGACCGACCCATCGCTGTTCCGCTTGCCCGTCACGTCCCCCTGATGCGCAAAGGCCAGATCCACCAACTGCTTCCGCTGTGCCTCGCTGAGAATTCCTTCCGTCGGCCGCATGCCGATCCCATCATGCGTCGCGGTGATGTTCAAGTACGTCGCTCGATCGCTCACCTTCCGCACCTGCCGCGCCCAATCCGCCAGCACCGTGCAATCGCCATTGATGAGGCTGAACAAAATCAGCGGAGCGAGCGTGAAATTGTAAACCATCTGCGCTTCGTCGCCGGCGTTGCCGAAGTACGTGATGTTCTCTTTGTATGGGTTGTTCGTTTCGGTCAGCAGCAACATCCACAGCGCCGCCAGGTCGTACACATCGCGGAACAGCTTGATGATCTCATGCGTCTGGGGCAGATGCGCGCACGAGGTCCCCAACTGCTTCCATAAATAGGGAATCGCATCCAGTCGGATCACTGAAGCCCCGTGCGCCGCGTAGAACAGCAGCACATCGACAATTTCCACCAGCACCTTGGGATTGCGAAAATTCAAATCCAACTGGTCGCGGCTGAAGGTCGTCCACAACCACTTCGTCCCCTCCGAAGTCGGATAGTCATGCAGCAGCGGCAGATTCCGCGTCCGCAACACCGACCGCGTATCGGTATCCGGCGGCAGCGCCACAAAGAAATCCTTGTACGCCGGCTCTCCCGCAAAATACCCCTTCGCATACACCCCCGATGCCGACACGTGATTGATCACGCCATCAAACACCAATCGATAATCTTCCGCTACCGCCTCGACATTGCTCCACTCCCCCACTGCCGGATCGACGGCCCGAAAATCCGTCACCGCAAAGCCATCATCCGACGTGAACGGAAAGAACGGCAGCAGATGCACCATCGTCAATCGCTCCCCCACCGCCCGCTTCAGAAACCCATGCAACGTCTTGAGCGGCGCAACGCCCGGCTCCGCGATGGAATTCCCATAACTGATCAGCAATGTATCCCGCTGATCCCACGCACGCCGCGGCTTCTCCCCGCCGCCGGACAGCTCGGCGCCGCGTCGCGCAATGACAGTTTCCAGTTCGCGCCAAATCCCCGCGGCCTGTTCAGCCCCGTACACAAACGCCAGCCGCTGCTGGATCCGCTCCACAATCGCCTGCTTCTCAAGCATCTGCATCCTCATCTGAATTCAGCCGTGCTCATCTCTCTGCATCCGTGGCCGATTTCACGCGACCTTTTCCGGCAACCCCGAGCGCTCGGCCCGCATCATCGCGGCCAGCACCTGCACGCCGGCGACAATCTGTTCCGGCGGCAAGTCGCCGATTTTCTCGCCGCGCACCGCCCGGGCAAAGACCTCCCATTGATACGCCCCGCTCACCGGTTCCGGGCATTCCATTTCATCGGTGTGCAGCGAGCTATCCGGTTTCTTCATCACCACCTGCAGGCGCTGCTTGCCCTGGACCGGACCGACATTGCGGTAGACGGTGCCGCGCTCGAAGTTCACGGTGAGGCTGTTGCGGTAGAGCTGGCCGTCGTCGACGCAGAAGGAGGCGAAGACATTTCCGATGGCGCCGTTCTTGAAGAGGATGCTCAGCGCGGCGTTATCCGACGTCGGCCGTCCGGTGAAGATCCGCGACTGCATGACGGTCACGCTTTCCGGCAGTCCACAGATCCGGATCAAATCATTGATCAGGTAAATGCCGAGGCGGAAGATCGGCGCGACGGGGCAGCGATGGGGATCGTCATACCAGGAGCCATCCGCTTTTTCGTTGTAGCGCACCGTGACATCCGCCCGTGCCGCCACGGGCCGCCCCAAGTTCAAATGGGTTCGCCATTTTTCGAGTTGTTGCAGATCGTTAGGCAATGTCGGACTGGGCGAATTCAGATGCACGACGCGGCCCAGCTTCGCCGCCTCCTGCAGCACATCGGCGGCCGCGGCCGGATCGAGCTCGAACGGCTTGGTCGTCATCACATCCTTGCCGGCGCGGATGAGCTGGCGGATGAGTCCCGCGCGGCCGTTGGGGCCGGTATACAGGCCGATCGCGGGGATTTCGGCATTCCCGAGCAGTTCATCGATGCTGGTGTAATACGGAACGCCGTACTTGGCGGCGGCTTCCTCGGCTTTCTTGCGATCCATATCGCAGACTGCAGCCAGTTCGATGCAACTCTTGGCGGGTTCGGTTTGAAGCTGCTCGAGGATGTGGCGGCCAAAGTTGAGACCCACGATGGCGATTTTTACTCTAGACATGACTCGTTTCCTTTGTGCAAACCGGCGCGCAACCATGCCGATCCATCAGACTATGCGACTTTCCCCCTGCGCAAAAGCGCGTTCAGCAAGAAAATCGAACACTCGATGGGAGCCTCTCAGCAAAAATTGTGATAGGGCTCTGTAAAATGCTTGCTCCACTTTACTTGCGACAGCCTTGCATCACTTCTTCATGCAGCAACAGCGTACATACCTGCGCGTTTAAGGTTGCGGTATCATGCGGCGCGTTGTTCTACCCAGTGCTGAAGCTGATTGGTTTGAGCGGAGTTGGCCACGCGCATGTCTCAACATCCGACACATCACAGGGAAAACCACCGCATTGCGGTGCTGGGAGCGCTGGCCCTCGGTTTCGCATTGCTTCTGGTTTCGTGCAAAGCTGCGGTCGATCAAAGCGAACCCGCGGAACTGATCGAGAAGGGCTGGCAGAAATTCCGGCTGGATGAGCAGGGGTCGGCAGCGCATTTTTTCACATCGGCGCTGGCGAAGCTTGCCGACGCTCGGAGCAAGTCGCCGGAAACACCTACGGAGAAACGGCTGCACATTCAGGCGACGTATGGGCTGGGGATGGTGTGGAGTTTGGGCCGGCATGGCGAAGATTCGGCCAAGGCGCGTGGGCTGTTTGCGGAGGTGATCGCACTGGAGCCGAAGGGCGAGATGGCCCCTTGGGCGGCGCTGGCGATCGTGCGCGATGAACATTTGCCAGTGAAATCGACGGACCCGATTGATCGGACGGCGCTGCGTGAGAAATACCAGAAGGTGCTGACGGGTTATCCGGGGACGCCGGCGGCGGAAGAAGCGTTTGCATTCCGACAGTCGCTGTTCCTGCAGACGCTGACGACGGAAGATGCACGGACATCGCTGGCGGAGATGACGGCGTATTTGAAGGACCATCCGGACACGCGGTGTCAATCGGCTCTCTACGGGCTGATTTCACAGGCCAACCGCACACTTCACGACGATCCTGCGGCGCTGGCGGCATCGATCAAGGCGCTGGAGACCAAGGAAGTCGACCCGAGCAATCCGAACATGAACAACATTGTAGAATACTACAGCATCGGGCTTACGGCGGAATATGATGTCGGTGATTTTGCAACCGCGCGGGTCTACTTCAATAAATTCCTCGACGAATATCCGACCGATCAGCGCGCGTTCAATGTTCGTCGGGAACTGGAGCGGATGAAAATGATTGAAGCCGCCCACGGCGACACGACCGTCGCGGGTGAACTGGGGATGCGTCCGGCGGGCGGGCCGGGCGGGCTGCCGGAAGGATCGGTGCTAACAACGGCACCGGCCTCTGCTCCTGAAAGCCACAAGGGGGGACAGTGATGGCGCGAGCGGATGTGGTGGTGCAAACGGGGTTCTGGGCGGTGTTTCGGCGAAGCATTCCGCTGCTGGCGATCCTGGCGGCGTTTGTGTGGGCGTGCATCACGATTGTTGCGCGGCGGACCGAAGAAGCGCCGCCGGGCGCGATTGTTATTCGCATCGGCCATTGGCAACTCGAAGCGGGAATCCGCAGATCGTTCGATACGCTGGCGGAAGAGTTCGCGCGGGATCCGCAAGTGCGGGGCAAGTATGGCAACCGGAAAATCGTGGTCATTCAGGATGCGATTCCGGAAGGGATTTACGGCCAGTGGGCCACCAGCCAGATGATGGGGGAGACGGCACCGGACCTGGTGGAGATCGGGCAGGGGCTTCCGGGTTCCCTGTGGCTGCAGTTTCAGACGCGATATTTCCTGCCGCTGACGGACATCGCCAACGCGCCCAATCCGTTCAACAAGGTGACACCGGAGGACCATGAGGAACTGGCGGCGCGGGTGCGGGGCACGTACGCGGACGGGAGCACGGTGCCGGCGGAATCTCGGCTCACGGCGGAGCAAGGGGCGGAACGTCTGGCGTTCTACGAGGAGCTGGCGCGGGTACCGTTTCGGCTCACCTATACGGACGGGATGCGCAACGGCTACCAGGAGGAGTTGCAGGAGTACATGCGCGTGCCGTTGTCGCGCGCGACGATTCGGATGTTCTACAACAAAGATCTGCTGAAGAAGCTGACGAACCGCGATGAGCCGCCGCAGGACTTGGCGACGTTTCTACAGGTGTGCAGCGAAATCCGCAGTCACCGGACTCCGGGCGGCAGTTCGTACACGCCGATCGCCTCGTCCAATTACAACATGGCGATGTGGGGGTACGGGCTGTTTGGCTCGGCGGGATACGATGCCCTTGTGCAGGCCGATTTCAATCGCGACGGAACCGTCGGCAGTGACGAGACGTATGCGGCGTTCAGAGCGGGAAGGCTCACCTTTTATTCGCCGGCGATTAAGGCACGTTTTGATATCGCGCGGATCGTGAGCAACTATTTTCAGACGGGCTTCAACGGGCTGGGGCGCGACGACGCGGTGTTTAATTTCGCGCAGCAGAATTCGGTCTTCATGACGACCGGCACGTGGGATGCACAGAGCCTGGTGACGCTGGCGGAAGGCAAGTTCCGGATCGGCGCGATGCGCCTGCCGCAGCCGGCGCCGGATGATCCGCATTTCGGGCGGCTGAACGTCGGCCCGATTCTTGACGAAGTCGGGGGGTATGGCTTCCCATTCGGGCTGACGCGTTTTTCGAAAAATCCGGAGTGCGCGAAGGATTTTCTGCTGTTCCTGGCGAGCCGGCGCGTCAACGAGCGGATGAACCGCGACATCGGGTGGATTCCGGCGATCCGCGGGGCGGCGATGCCACGGTCCATCGAAATTTTCGCCCCGGTCAATCAGGGCATGTATTCCGGGTTCGATTTCATCGGCCTGGGCGGCGATACGAATGTGCGATTCAACCAGCTTTACGAATCGTATCTGTCGAAACCTGAGTACACGTACAAGCAGTTTGTTGCCGACTTTGAGCCGTTCTACCTGGAAAAGGGCTTGGCGGATTGGGAGAACCAGCAGCGCGATTGGCGGCGGGCGATCCTTAACAACGAGAAGTTTCTGGCGGCGGTGCGGGGGACCGCGCTGGCGGCGGGGGCGAATGCCGATGATCCTTTGTGGGTGAAGTACCGGTCGTACACGGCGGCGCACCAGATCACGCCGGAGATCGGGCGGGCGGTGCAGGAGTCGATTTTGCGGAACGGGCCGGATCGGCCGGTAGGTCCGTATGAATTTCTGGATGCGGCAAAGGAGAACATACGGCGTCAGGCTTCGGTCGGCGCGGCGGACGGAAGGGGAGGCGATAGCGCGCCATGACACCGAAAATCATTCCGCTGGGCCAGGTGCGTTATCACTGGCCGATCTATTTTTTCGTGCTACCTTCGCTGCTGGTCATCGGACTGTTTCAGTATTACCCGGCGTTCACGGGGGTGATGCATTCGTTTTTCCGGTGGAACGGCGCGGACATCAACGAGTACGAAGGCGTGGGGAATTACACGAGCTTGCTGACCTCTCGCGAATTCTGGGCGAGCTTTCGCGTGGCGCTGACGATCGGGGTCTGGAACATCGCCAAGATGGTGCCGGCGATTGCCGTGGCGGTGTGCATTCATCGGGCGCGATCGCTGCGGCTGCAGTTCTTCTACCGCATTCTGTTTGTCGCGCCGATGGTGATCCCGGGAATCATCATCATGCTGATCTGGCGGAGTTTCTTCTTTGAGGCAAACACGGGGTATCTGAATCGCGCGCTGTTTTCGACGCGGGCGTTCGATCTGCTGGTGTGGTGCGATCAGGCGTTTCATTGGGGCGGCGTGTTTGTCGATGGACGCAGGCCGGCGTGGCTGGGGGATTCAAACCTGATCCTGTTTGCGGTGATCGTGTGGGGATTCCCGTGGGTGGCATCGTTTGCCGTGCTGACGCACCTGGCAAAATTGCAGGGGATCCCGCGGGAATTATACGAAGCGGCGGACCTGGATGGGGCGTCGTGGTGGACGCGGTTCACGAAACTGGAACTGCCGATGCTGGCGGGGTCGATCAACATATTGATGGTGCTGGTGATCATTGAGACGATCAAGGATGCGGGGATGATCCTGGCGCTGGTGGGAATGGGCGGCGGGCCGGGCGGGTGCGTGACGGTGCCCGCACTATTCATGTTGCGGCAGGCGTTCATCAATCAGCAGATGGGTGCGGCCTGCGCGGTGGGCGTAGTGCTGACGCTGATCGTGATGTTCTTGAAATGGCTGATGGATGGCGTGGCGGACTGGACGGCGTTGACGCGCGGGCAGAAGCGCCGGGCGAGGGTGGTGGGGTCGGTGATCGCCGTGGCGTTGTATGGTTTCATGCTGTACAGCGACGGGGCGTGGCCGGGGTTTGTGAAGGCCTATGGCGCGACGGATTTCAGTCATTTCGGAAACGCGGTGGCGTCGCTGGCGCAGGGGCGCGGATCTTTTTTTATTTTCAACGCGGCATTGCCGACAGTCATTCTTGCGATGTTCATTCCTTGGCCGAGTCTCTTTGCCTATCTGGGGCGTATGCGCAAGACCGCGCCGAAGCTGGCCAATGCCTGGACGGTCACGCCGCGGCAGGAGCGTGCCATCGCGCGCTTTTCAGTCCGCCAGCAATCGGCCGTCCATCAATTCAAGGAACGCCTCCGTAATGTCATGCTCCGCATCACCAAACACGGGTTCATCTGGTTCATCCTGGCGTTTGCGTACCTGCCGCTCTACCTGATGGTGATCGTCAGCGTGAAGGACAACAATCAGTTTTACGAGAAGCCGGCGGTGGTGACCACGCCGCTGCATATGGAAAACTGGCAGGCGGCTGCCGACGCGGTATTGCCCTCGCTGGCTAATTCCATTTTCATCACGACGACGTCCACCGCCTTTACGCTCTTCCTGGCACTGGGGGCGGCGTACTTTTTCGCGCGGGTGCGGGTGCCCGGATCGCGATTCCTCTGGAACGCGCTGCTCATCCTGATGATGATGCCGACCATCGCCAATCTCGTGCCGCTCTTTAAACTGCTGATCAATCTGAACCTGCAAAATACGCTGTCGGCTTTGATCATCGTCGGCGCAGCGGGAGGCGAAGTTTTCGCCATCTTCGTCCTGCGCAACTTTGTTGCGGATCTGCCGCAGGATCTTTTTGAAGCCGCCGAAATCGACGGAGCCAGTCACCTGCGGCAGATGCTGACGATCGTGGCGCCACTGTCGGGACCAATCCTGGGCGTCATTGGATTGATGCATGCGGTCGGGCAGTGGAACGATTTCATTTTGCCGCTGATCTTGATGCGCGACCACTCGCGGCTGCCGGTGATGGTGCAGTTGCTGCGGATGGCGGGCGAGTACATCAAGCTGTGGGGACCACTGATGGCGGGCTATGCGCTGGCATCAATCCCGGTGATTGTCCTGTTTATCATGTGCATGCGGTTGTTCACGCGGGGCCTTACCGAAGGCGCGGTCAAAGGATGACCTTCCGATGCGATCCGCACAACCATGCGACTTATTGGATTAGTAATTCGACATGACGATTTCCAAAAAGCATAACCGTCGCGGAAAGCCTTCACGTCTCCATCGAGCGGCAGCCATGGCCGTAGTGGCGACCACGCCGACTTCATCAGTGGCCAACGCCGAGCTTCGCGTCGCAGCTGTGTCGCCGCGCGTGGGGATGGTCTTTGCGGATAACGAGAACGTGCAGATCGAGGTTCAGGTCACCGGCGCCAACGGCGCCGCGACGGTCGAATACACGATCACAGAGACTGAAGGCCCGTACAAGACACATGGCCAGATTGCCGCAGGCGCAGAAGGCACGATCCTTCCGTTAAAGCTTCCCGGCCGCGGGCATTATCAGTTGACGTTGGTCGCAACGTCCCAGGGACAAACGGCGAAATCAATCAGCACGATCGGCATCGTTTTCCCACCGGCCAAGCCGGAGGCGGCATCACCGTGGGGCGTGATGTACACGCCGCCCAATTGGTTCGGCCGAAAAGATTATGTCCAATCGGCCGAGGATTCCGCCGAAAATCTGCGGATGCTCGGTGTTTCCTGGGTCCGCTACAATTTTTACCTGGCCCGCGCCGAACCCAAGATCGCGCGGCGCGGCGGAAATCCGAACGTCACGACGAAATTCTTTCTCGAACCCATCCAACTCAAACCGCTTCGCCAAAAGGGCTTCATCATCATGGGGGAAATCTGCGGAATGCCCACCCCGCTCTCGACGCGGCCGAATGAACACGCAACCGTCCGCGATGCCGGCGAACTGCGCAACCGCGTCAAACCCAGGGACTATGCCCTGTGGGATTCACTGGTGACCAATATTGCCGCGGAATTCCGCAAGGATATCTCCGCGTGGGAAATCTGGAATGAGCCCAATCAACCTTCGTTGGGATATTGGGCGGATTCGCCGGACGAATTCCTTGAGTTCGTCGAACATACGTCCAAGGCGCTCCGTGCGGGAAACCCCCAGACCAAAGTTGTAGGCTGCGGCTTCGTCCACGTCAACGACGTCATCGATCACCAACTCCAAAGAGGCATGGCCAAGTATCTGGACGTGATCAGCGTTCATTACGTCAATGAATATCCCGAAATCCAGGCCTGGCAGGATCTCCTGAAGAAACACGATGTGGCGCTTCCCATCTGGTGCACGGAAGAGCGCGTCGAAGTACCGATGATCGCGTTTTCCCACGGTGTCGAACGAAACTTTGACTTTATGCACGTCGGACTTCCCGGGCCCCCAGGCGAAGGAGAATATCACGCCCTGTGCAACACGGATTTCACCGTGCGACCGACCGGAATCTGGTTTTCCGTCGGCGCGCATTGCATCGGTTCGGGGAAGTTCACGGAATCGGCAAAGTTGGGGAACGAAGATTACTTGGCCGCGCATTTTGCACGGGGCAAGGAAGATGTTTTCGTACTCACGCGTCTGAAGGATAAAGCGGACCTCATCAAACTCGCCCTGGACGTCCAACCGCTCAACGCCCAAAAGCCCGTCACGATCACCGACCGCATGGGCCACAGCGAAAACCTTGTACTCAAGGATGGCCGGGTTCAGATCGCCCTTGAAAACCGTCCCATGCTTTTCGTCAACGGCGCCGCCGCCGTCAGCATCATCGAACCCAAGTAATTCACGAAAGGACTCCCCATATGGCCGCCAACTATCAACGTGCCGATTTTTCACCGCTACGCGACGGTATCTACGGCGTAGCCGCCCACTGGACGACCTGGACTGCCCCCGCCTCCGGAACGCCAAGGGCATTCCCCGATGCCGTGGCGCATTTCGATGTCCCCGGATTCGTCAAAGACATCGTCGCCACGGGAGCATCTCACGCCGCGATTACGCTCAGCCACGCCCTGCAGTGGTTGCCGTGCCCCCATCCGGTGGTCGAAAAAATTCTGCCCGGCCGCACCTGCAGGCGCGACTTGGTCGGCGAGATTGCCGACGCCCTCGCCTCCGAAGGCGTCAAACTCATGCTCTACTACCATCACGATCTGGACGCTCCCGATCTCGATCCCGAATGGCGCCGTGCCACCGGAGCCGACGAACCCGGCCGCCATCGCTTCTATCAGAACCTCTGCGGCATCCTGAAATACCTCGGCGAGCAATACGGCAAACGAACGATGGCCTATTGGTTTGATGCCGGATGGGCTCTGGCCGCCGATCCCAAGTGCCCCTGGGCCGACATCACCGCAGCCGCCAAGGCGGGCAATCCCGATCGCCTGGTCACTTATAACGCCAGCATCGATTCGCTGAACTTCCTCACCGAATACCAGGACTACTTTGCGGGTGAAACGGAAGGCTTCGACTTGGTCCCCAATGGACCGGTCGGTCCCGGCGGTTTGCCCTGGCACTGCTATGGCACGTGGTATCGCGCCCGCGCCACAGCTGCGTGGGGCATCGAGGTCGGCAATGAAAATTTCCCCCGCGTTCCGCCCACGCCGGATACCGTAGTCGAATGGATCGAAAAATACCGCGCCGTCGGCGGCGCGGTGACCCTCAACGCCCTGATCCACCAGGAAGGACGACTTTATCCACCGGATATCGCAGTGATGCGTGGCGTCAAGGAACGACTGCGTTAAGATGAGTGCTTACGCATGCCTTTCGTGCGTGCAATTCCATCCGAGGAGGTGCCGATCATGCTAGGCGTTGCCATCTATGGTGAAAATGGACATCAGTGCCATGGGCATCTGCACAATCATCCGCGCGCCCGGCTGGTAGCCGCGGCACGAGTCTCTCCGGACAAACTCAAAGGCTTCGATTCCAAGGATGTCACCACCTATGACTCGCTGGACGCCCTGCTTACGGACCCGCACGTCGATCTGGTTTCGCTCTGCTCACCGTTCCGCCGCGATCAGGCGCATGATGCCATCGCCTGCCTCGATGCCGGCAAGCATGTTTATGCCGAGAAGCCCTGTGCGCTTTCGGAAGTGGAACTCGATGCCATTCTCGCCGCCGCCGCACGCAATCGTCGATCATTCCACGAAATGGCCGGCACGGCATTCAGTCAGCCGTACCTCGCGATGCGCAAAGTCGTGCAGTCCGGAGCTCTGGGCGAAATCATCCAGGTGCTCGTCCAGAAATCCTATCCCTACTTCGATGCACGCCCGCAGGATGAGGCCGTCGATGGCGGGCTGTTGATCCAGGTCGGCGTGCATGCCACGCGCATGATCGAACATCTCTGCGGGCTGCGTATCGAAACCGTACAGGCATGGGAAACCGCCCTGGGCAATCCCCAGCCGGGCCAGCTTCGCATGGCATCAGCTTTCTCCACGACGCTTTCCAATGGTGCGCTGGCCACGGCCATCGCCAACTACCTCAATCCCCAGGGCACCGGCGTCTGGGGAAATGAATCACTGACCATCTTCGGCGCCAATGGACTCGTGGAATCCCACGCCGGCGGGAAAACGACTCGCCTCGTCATCAGCAAGGAAGATCGCGGCCCCCTCGATGTCTCCGAACCCGGCCGCGATTACCTCGAATATATCCTCGATGAAATCACGCACGCCGGACCCATGCCGGTCACGCTCGAAGAGGAACTCCACCCGACGCGCGTGCTGCTGCGTGCGAAAGCGGCGGTCACACGGGTGAAATGATTGCCCGTGGAAAGCCATGCGCCGCCGGCGCCGCACACTTCTTGAGACGTCGCAGTAGCCCTCAGCGCCGCTTAGATGTATCTTAAAAGGCCTCTATTTTCTGTACCCGCATAGGAGAACACATGTCCCACAATGATATTCGCATCGGCACCCTCGCCGGCATGGATGCCGGCGCTCGTTACATCAAACAAATCCTGCCTCACGGCTTCGAGTCCTTCTCGCTGACCTGCTGGGAATATATCGGCAAGACCGATGTCGACCGCACCGCCAAAGAATGCCTCGAAGTCTGTGGCGATAAGGCCGTCATCTCGTCGATTGGCATCTTCGGCAATCCCCTGCAGAACGAACAGACCGCCAAGGACTGGGCCACCCTTATCGACAAAGCCCACCTCTTCAAGACCAACCTCGTCTGCGGTTTCGCCGGCGCCATCGAAGGCAAAGCCATGCCGGAATCCATGGCCGCCTTCAAGAAAGTCTTCACGCCGCTCGCCCAGCGCGCCAAGGACAAGGGGGTCAAAATCGCCTTCGAAAATTGTGACATGAACGGCACATGGAATGATGTCCGCTGGAACATCGCTCACTCCCCCACCGCCTGGGACATGATCTTCAATGAGATGTCCGCTTTCGATAACATCGGCCTCGAGTGGGAGCCCTGCCACCAGATGGGCTCGCTCATCGATCCGCTGCCCCAACTCCGCAGGTACCTGCCCAAGATCTTCCATGTCCATGGCAAGGACGCGTCCATTGACTGGAACCTTCTCAAGACCAGCGGACTCCGCGGCGGAAAACAATTTGTCTACCACCGCACCCCCGGCTTCGGCGATACCAACTGGACGGATGTCATCTCCATCCTGCGCCAGGCCAAGTGGACCGGCGCCATCGACATCGAAGGCTGGCACGATCCCGTCTACCGCGACGCCCTCGAAATGACCGGCCAGGTCTTCGGTCTCAATTATCTCAAGAACTGCCGCGGCGGACCGTTTGTCGCGAACCCCACGTGATCGGCGAGCTTTCTCCCCCGCCCTGTTGAATCAAGAAACAAAGCCGGCGCAATTCTCATCACTGTGAGTTGCGCCGGCTTCTTTTGTACCCAATTCAATGCTGCCGTTCTTCGCGCAGTTCCTCACGAAGCTGCTTTTTCTGTTCCGGCGTCAGGATGCCTGCAATCTTCTGGATCGCGCCTTTCACAATGGCCTTGGCCTGCTCGCGCAGTTGCGAACGATCGCCACCTTTGGCGCCTTGGAAAAGTGTCCGCAACTGCTCGCGGGCATCCTTCACGATCGCATGAATCTGCGTCTTCTGATCGGCCGTCAGATTCACCTTTTCGAGCGCTTCGCGCAATCGGCGCAGCCGCTCATGATGCTCCGCACCGCGCTGGGCGCCAGGCTGAGTCGTGGTTCCCGCCTCCGCCATCACCGGCATCGGCAGAGCAAACGCCGCCGTCCCCAAAGCCGCCGCCATCACCAACACCAGAGTCTTCGCACGAATCATGATTTTCTCCTGTCCTCACCACCGGCTCGGGCTTTCCCGGCCCGATCAACCGATGGCACGTTCAAAAAGCCACACGAAATGAGCCAAGAAAAGTTACAGACGCATATCACTGATGCGCCAAATATTGCCGCCGATAATCTTTGTGTCCCCTCGCCATGCGCCCGCCATTGCAACGTGACGTTTCGTGTGCCATGCCTTACGGGGCAGGGGCCCCGTCAGGCATGTTTCGCCAGTATAGGAAGCACGACATTAGCGTCGTCGTATCTCAAAGCAGAGTAATACTGTTACCACAATGACTCCTCCTGCCCCGAGTATCCCTCCCGACCATTGAGTCAAAGCCGTCGGATGACTACTGCTCGCGAGCATGCCTCCTGTCACGGCCATACCAAGACCCAACGTGAGTAGTACCCACCGTCTCATGACCATCTCACTCCGCCTACTCTCAACCCCTCGTCAAACGCCAGCCAGGTACCACGCCCTCGGGGTGAGCGCATTACGCTCCACATGGTAAACCCACCCCGCCGGTGTCTGTCGTGGTCCTCGTGGCATAATGAAACTTTACCCCTTGAAACAATCGCCAGCAATTACACTTTCTTCGTTCCAGATGCGCTGGGCGCACGTCACTCTAAACCCCGCCGACGCCGTCGGCGCGGGCCAATCGGCTATCGCAGATTTGGCCAAGATGCGAACTCAATCCCATGTCCATTCAGGCTTGCCACGTCGCGGTCCGCCACCCTCACCCACAATTCCGCTTTACGCCCCGTCGGCCATCGTCGCGAACCCTGCATCCGATCCACCGATGCCTCCTCCTGATCCAGCCCAATCAGCCCTTGGCCGATTGGTCTATAAGCGGTATTTTGCCTCCATGACCGCCTACACGACTCACGAAAACGATCTTGACCTGTCGGGCGATGTTGTCCACTACCTCTATGACCAGCTGGGCCGTCAGGACAGCTACACCGATTCCACCGGCATGACCCAGTTCACCTACGACCCGATCACCCAGCAGGTGGCCAGCGTGACTTCAGCCGAAGGCGTGATCCATTACGAATACAACCCGGCCACGGGTTTCCACACCCGCACCTGGACCGGCACCAATTCCGCCGCGCCGGTAAGCGACATTCGCTATTCGCCCGATGAACTCGGCCGCCTCCAGACGGTCACCGCCTACAAGCTTGGCGGACAGGACTTCTCCTCGGCGCCCTTGGTGACCACGTACACCTATACCGCCGTCGGCACGCTGGGTTCGGAAAAGCTGCCCAACGGCGTGGAGCAGAATTACAGCTACGACAGCCTCAATCGGCTCACCAACGAAACGATCGAGAAGATCGCCGGCAGTCTCACCACGCTGCTCGAGACCTTCAAGTATGGCCTGCAGAGCGATGGCAGCCGCACCTCAGCCTTGGAAGTGACCTATGACGACACCGGCACGGTCAATTCCGCCGATCTGCTCCAGTGGTCCTACGATGCGCTGGACCGGCTAACCAATGAAACCCGCAGCAGCGTGGACATTTCCACCCTCGACCACACGATGCCGACGATCACCGGCACCGAATACGCGGACACCTTCGCCATGGACCTGGTGGGCAACCGCATGAGTAAGACGCACGTCGATGCCAACAACGCCAAAGATGAGACGATCACCTCCAGCTACAACACCCGGGATCAACTCACCCAGGAAGTCTCCAGCCTCAGCGGCACCACGGTTTACACCTACGATGCCAACGGCAGCACGATCACCAAGGACAACACCTCTTCCAACACCCACGTAATCTACGGCTACGACCTGCGCAACCGCATGGTCACGGCCGACACCAATGGCGACGGCACGGTGGACGCCGCCTACCTGTACGACGATGCCGGCAACCGCGTGGCAGAACTCACACCATCCGGCAATACCTGGTTCCTCGTGGATAACAACAACCCCACCGGCTACAGCCAAGTCTTAGAGGAATCGTCTACAAAGGGCGGCGTGCCGAACCGGACGTATGAAGTCGGCAACGACATCATCGCGCAAGTTCGCAACGCGGCCATAGAGTACCTCCTCAAAGATGGCCACGGCAACACGCGGATGCTGGTCACCAATTTGGTCCAGATCCTCGAACGCTACACCTTCGATGCCTTTGGCAATGCCATCGGATTCGATGCGACTAACGCCATGACCAAGCAGCTGTTGGCCGATGGGAGATTCGACCTGCAAACCGGTCTCACCTACCAGCGGGCGCGGTATCGCCTCGATGGACGGTTCATGTCCGCGGATAGCTACAGGGGCAGCAACGCTGATCCGCTAAGTCTGCACAAATACCTCTATGCCAATGGCGATCCGATCAATGGTATCGATCCAAGCGGGCACTTTACCATCACTGAACAATCCGCTGTTGTGCTTGCGTTGGGTCTACTCATCGTGACAATATTAGCAGCTCCAAAGCTCACCAGTCGCGCAACATCTGCTCTTAGCGCAGCACTAGCAAGGGAGATATCCGCTTATATCACTTCTGGTGAAGCGGCCGTAGTCAATATTGGAATTGAGCTTCAGAGATTAGGGGAAGAAGCAATTGCTGCGGCGAGAAAGGCTATGAGTGTCTTACCTCCGCCAATACCTCCGATACTTTTTGTGCCAGAACCGATATACCCAAAGATTTATGAAAATGTGGTCGCTGGCCAAAGTTTAAATCCGGCATGGCGGATATTGCAATATAATGGCCCCGGAAATCCTCGCACAGTTGCAAATCGATTAGAGAATTTTGCTTTTAGGCCTTTAATTGTTACACCGGTTGAAATTGCTCGAGGTAACAATTCTCTCGATGAATATCCGTTTGCATCTACAACCGATGGTGGACTTGGCGCACATTTGATGGCAGTGCCTAGATGGCAAAATACGCTGCAGGGATTGCAACTCATAGCGTTTTATGGTGGTGTTTTACGATGGCGACCGCTTCAATTCCTTGTAGTGCCGGTCCCGTAAGAGAGAGGAGGTTGTAATGCAAGCGTCAGATTTCATTGGGCGATGGCAGATTTTGGATTCCGAATTAATTTTAGCTGGTGATGGTACATGGAAACTTAGACGAGGAAACGATCGACTCCCTTGGTTTTCGGCATTGAATGTAGACGAGGGCAATTGGCTCTACTCACTTCGAAATTTGGGTTTCGCCAGATGTGAGGGAGGTACCGGAGTCCGTTTCAAAGTCTTGCGAATTTCAGAAAACGCAATGTTGATCCCAGACTGTAATGGCGGCGCCATAGAGATGAAAAGAATATTGACGAACGGTGCATCATGACGGTCTAGGTCGGAAGATTCAGCAGTCGGCGCAGTACACAGGTTCGGAAGACCCGCGTTGGACCGACGACATCTATGATGTATCCGGAAACCTCACGGACGTGTATCAACCCGCGGTGGCAGACCCCCAGAACGGTAATGCAATGACGCGTCCGCATTACCAGTACACCTTCGACAAACTGGGCGAACAACTCACGCAGGTCGACGCCAAGAACCGCACCACGACATTCCTGTACGATGCGTTTGGCCGACAGTACGGACGGACGTTGCCCAGCGTGGCTAGCCAGTCGGATGCCAGCGAATCCACCACGTTTGACTCCTTGGGCCGCACCGCTACTTCTATGGATTTCAAGGGTCAGGTGACAGAGTACATCTACTCCGATGATGCCCGCGTTACCGGCACTGAGCACAATACCCTTGGCCGATTGGTCTATAAGCGGTATTTTGCCACGATGACGGCGTATACGACCCACAAGAACGATCTGGACCTGACGGGCGATTTCGTCCACTACCACTATGACCAGCTGGGCCGCCAGGACAGCTACACCGATTCCACGGGCATGACCCAATTCACCTACGATCCGATCACCCAGCAGGTGGCCAGCGTGACTTCCCCCGAAGGCGTGATCAACTACGAATACGACCCCGCCACGGGCCAACACACCCGCACGTACGGCAGCACACTCGGCGGAACGAACATCACGACGGATACCCGCTACCACTATGATGAACTCGGCCGCCTCGATACCGTCACGGCCTACAAGCTCGGTGGACAGGATTACTCCTCGGCGCCATTGGTGACTGCGTACACCTATACCGCCGTCGGCACGCTGGGTTCGGAAAAGCTCCCCAACGGCGTGGAGCAGGATTACAGCTACGACAGCATGAATGACTTAAAGGCCCACATCGTGCGCTCCAACGCCTCCGCCGTCTCCGCCACTCACGCCTCATCGCCGTACGGCCCGGCCACGCGCTCAGCATGCCGCGTAGCTTCCCCGCACCCCTCAGGCCCCCGCCCACTGCTGTTTTATAAATGCCAGCACGCTACCTGCGGTGGACGCCCCATCGGGCACGAATTTCGCCTCAACGCTGATCCGTCCGTCATACCCGGCCTTCTTGAGTACGCTGAAAAACGCGCGGTAATCGCTCCCCACCCCGTTCGACTGCCCCGGCGCCACGCGTCCCTCTTTATCCGCCAGATGCACATGCTTGATCCACGGCATCGCCGCCGCCAGATGCTCCAGCGGCTCATCTTCCAGCCACAGATGCCACGAATCGACCAGGCACTGAAAATGCGGATGGTTCACCGCCCGCACATAGTCCATCGCCTCGGCCACGGTGTTGATGATGTTGCATTCCTTCTTATTGAGATGCTCCATCACGATGATCACATCCTGCTGGGCCGCCAGCGGCGCGCTCATCGCGGCGAAACTGATGATCTGCTGCCGTGCCGCGGCACGATCGAATCCTTCCGGCACCTGCCGCGCACCACCGCTGCCGAACACGAGCGTTTTCATCCCCACCTGCCGGGCACGTTTGAGTACATTCGTCATGTAGGTCTGGAGTTTGCCAAGGTCAGCATCAGGACCAACGATCTTCAAACTTCCGGGCACCAGGCAATTGGCTGCCGGCATGGCCAGCGCCGCACCGCTCAGCTTTGCCGCGATCCCCTGCGCGGCCCACGCGTCATCGGCCTTGTCGCCCTGCAGAAGTCCCTGCACGTTGCCTTCAATGAAATCCCACCCCGCCGCCTTGAATGCCCCAGCCTCTTCAACACCTACGCATGCGCCAAACTGTGGCATATTCAAAACTCCATTGCGTTATCTGCTATTGGTCATTGCGTCATTCACCTGCGACGCGTCCCCGGACCCTTATTCCTCGCCGAATTTCCCCATGATCAGTTGCTCCAGCGCGTCGAGCGCCTTGGCCGCATCATCTCCGTCGGCCACGATCTTGAGCGGCGTACCGGCCGTCGCCGCCAGCATCATCATCTGCATGATCGACTTGCCATCCACGCACTGGTCGCCCTTGCACACCTTGATCGCAGACTGGTACTGGTTGGCGATGTCGACGAACTGCATCGCCGGCCGCGCGTGCAGTCCAAGCTTGTTCTGGATGGTTATCTGACGATCCATGAAGCAACATCTAACTCATTTGGGGGACAATGTTCCGCGTCCGCATCAGCGGGTCGCGCCGGCCTGGTCGGCTTCTTCAATCAAATCCACGATCTTCTGCTTGGTGTCCGCCTGGCGCAAAAACCGCCGAAACGTATCCTGCTGCAGATTGCGGAAAATATTTTCCATCGCCTGAAGATGCCCGTCCGGATTGTTCGGCGGCGAAAGCAGCAATACCACCGAATAGACCGGCGCCTGGTCCAACGCCGAAAAATCGACGCCTACTGAAGACCGTCCGATTGCACCCACACGCTTCTTAATCGCCGGATGTTTGACGTGTGGCACCGCCACACCCTTGCCGAAACCCGTCGAACCGTGCTTTTCGCGGTCCACGATCGCCTTGACGATCGTATCGACATCACCGGCCGCGACCGCCTTGGCCCCCGCCAGCGCCGTTACCAGTTCCCGGATCACCCCGTCCCGGTCGGTGGCTTTTACTTCACTAACAATGGCTTCCTTGACAATAAAATCTGCAAGCTTCATGGGAACCTCAGAGACTCCAGGAACTTGCGGAAAAAGCGGATCGAAAATCGATCGGGCGGCCGCAAGTATTGACACCGGTTATTCGCCGGGATGTTTTCGATTGCGGAACCGCTCCTTGTGCGAGGTGAGCTGGAGCTGCAGCTTGTGCGCCACCTGGTCGATGCAGCCGTATAAATCCTCGCCATCGCAGTGGGCGACAAACCGGTTGTTATGCTCGGCATCAACGACCATTTCCGCCCGCTTGGTCTTGGCCGCGGCGGATCCGTCAAGAATGATGTCGATTTTCTGGATGAGATCATAATACTTGATGAGTTTTCCGGCCTTTTCCTCGGCATAAGTCCGGATCGCCGGAGTAATGTCCAAGTGACGCCCACTGATTGTAATATTCACAATTAGACTCCCACGGGCATCTTACCCGCTATTGAGTTTTGTACGACTCTACCAGTTAAAGGTAGCCATGGCCCTCGGGGGCGTCAAGGCACAATGCCGCCATAGGCAATTTTGAAACTATTTAGTGCATTTTGGGTGCATTTTGAAGAAATTTGAGTGTTTTGTGGGTTCTTTTTCGACTTTTTTTGATCTGTTTTGATCTGTTTGGGTCCCAATTTGCCTAGCCGCCCACCAACTCTTCTTCTTCCACCGGCGCGTATTCCAACGTCAGCCGATACCCGCCCCATCGCCGATGATCCTTCTCCGTACGCATATTTCGCAGCACTTCGGCGGGTGATTCGCGCCTGCGCACTGCTGGTATGGCGATGATTTCCGCAATCTTCTGCGTCAGCGTTTCCCCGTCCCGAACAATCAAATCGACGACAACCTGCGACATGCCCCGAACCTCCGACCAAGAAAAGCACTGGTGACACTTCATTCATCATCACTTTTTCGGTCCAGCTTAAATGGATTTCTCAGCCTTTTTGAGCGATCTTTCCGGACATACACCTCCGCATTCACTCTCCGTTATAATCCTGCGATGCTCGAAAACCCCTTTCTTGACTGGATTCGCTCCCACACGCCGGCCCATCCGCAGGTGCCGCTGAATGTTGGCGATGACATGGCGGCGGTCGTGGTTGGGGGGCGCTGGGCTGGGGCACGGGGGTGGGCTGCGAAGTCGGGGCTTTCGGGGCTGAGTCCGCAATCGTTGGTCCTGCTGAAAATCGATCAGGCGCTGGATCAGGTGCATTTTGATCTGCGCGAGCACTCAGCCACGCAGGCGGGTCGGAAGGCGGTGAATCGGTGCCTGTCGGATTGTGCGGCGATGGCGTGCCTTCCGGCGGCGGTGATGATTTCCGTGGCGTTGCCGCGGGAGGCTTCGGAGGCGTTTGCCCAGGAACTTTTTCTGGCCTGCCAGTCGGCGGCGGCGGCATTTGATTGCCCGCTGGTGGGCGGCGATACGGCGATCTGGGACCAGCGGCTGGTGATCACGGTGGCGGCGATGGGACGGTCCGATCATCTGCCGCTGACGCGTAGCGGGGCGAAGGCGGGTGATACGCTTTTTGTTTCGGGCAGGCTGGGGGGTTCCATACTTGGCCGGCATTTGTCGTTCACGCCGCGCATCCGGCTGGCGGAGAAGCTGGCGCGCACGGCGAAGGTGCATGCGATGATGGATTTGTCGGATGGGCTGGCGCAGGATCTTCCGCGTCTGTGCACCGCTTCGGGGGTCGGGGCGATTGTTTACCCGCATCTGCTGCCGATTCACGAGGATGCGCAGACGCTGGCGGGGCGCGATCAGATTCCGGCGGGGCTGCATGCGCTGGCGGACGGGGAGGATTACGAGTTGCTGTTTGCGATCGATCCGAACGATGTGCCGACGATCATTCCGATTTCGGAGCAGGGCGGGGTGCCGCTGACGGCGATTGGGACGATCACGGGGGAGAAGGTGTTGGTATTGGAGACGGAGTCAGGCGTGAAGATGCCGTGGCCGAAGGCGGGGTGGGAGCATGGGGGGGAGTGAGTCCGTGGACCGTGGTTCGTGGCTCGTTGTTGGGGGGAGACGTCTTGAGTCTTGAGTTGTGAGTATTCAGTTTGGCGGGATGGGGGGAGTCGATGCGATCCCGGTAGGGTCAGTGATCTTTTACATCGACATTTGCCGAGGGTAGCGCTGCGATTCCTGATAGGAAATTTGATTTGACGGAGGGGAGGCGACGCTGCTGGGGTGGGTGGGGGTCAGTCACGCTTTCCTGTTTTCCCGACACCGAAGAAATGATCCGTATTCTCAATCTTCGGCATCTCAATCGGCGAGGAGTACAAGAACGGCCCCTTGGGATCATTCGGATTGCTCTGGCGCGTTTTCGACAACTGCTCCTTCTGCTGTGGCGCCAGCGTCTTTCCCACGATCCCAAACGCTGTCGCGTACAGATACGACATCTCGCCGTCGAGTTCGCCATAGCGCCGCGAAAGGGCCAGCACCTTGTCTTTGTCGGCCACGTTCCCCTTTAAAAACTGCCGCAGTTCGGTGGCTATCGCGCGGCGGGTGTTGACGATATCGGTCAGGTTCTTGCGTTGCAACTCGATCAGGTCGGTGATGTTCTTGCGCTGACTCTCCGTGAGCGTCGCTAAGAGCGCTTCGCCGCTATCCCCGGTGAGCGAAGTGCTGATGGAGTAATCCTGTTTGCCCATCGCCGGCGCGGTCTTCATGCCAAAACCGCCAAAGTACATCCCATGGCGCTCGGGGCAGAAGTACGTGTCCGCGTCCACCGATCCCGCGTACCAAGCAAACATTTCGCTGGCATAAGTCATCACCGCCACGTTCAGTTCATGCGACATGCTCCGCTTGTCGATCGACTCGGGCACGTCTGGCCACGTACGAGAATCGCCGAACTTCAGCTTAGCCAGCGTCGCCTTCTGCTGTTCGCCGAGTCCGCGGATAATCGCTCCCATGACCTTGGCGCGTCCGTACGCGAGTTCGCCATCCAATTCATAGAGTTCTGCTGACGCTTTGACCACCGCCGACTTATCAAGCCCATTGCTTCCGGCGGGAATGTCCCCCTCCATGTTTCGCCGAAAGGCCTTGATCAGTGGAAACCGCATCTGGGCGAACCGCTTAATGTCGGGTTCCTGTTCCTTGGCCAGCGTCAGGAGTTGTGCCTTCTGCTCAGCGCTGAGCGTCGCGAGCATGTTGTTGGCGATGCGCGTCAGAAAGGACGTGTTATGCCCGCCTTCCTTGGCGTCAATATCCCGCATGTATTGAAAGCCAAAGTAGTCCGACACCTTGCCCGGCGGAAGAAAGGTATCCATCCTCATATCGCCGGTCAGGAACGCCAGGCAGTCAAAGGCGATCGTATGCAGTTGCGCCCGATCTGAAATCGCCTGTTCAATCGAATAGCGCTGGGCATTTTCTCTCGGCGGCGCGCCCTCCTGCCCCATCGCCACGCTCGCCCACGCGGCCACAATCAACGCCAGCCCAGTCATTCTCATCTTCATCGCCATGTCCTCCTGGTGAAGTGCGACCTTGTGCGCCCAATCAAAGCCTCTCCCGGTGAAATGGCGCAAGTCGGGCGGAGGTAACCGTGACTCCGGCAGAAAGCACTTTGATTCAACGGAGGGATCGCGGCGGAGCGGAGGGGGGGCAGCATGGTCCGTAGAACAGCAGTCTACTGGTGCGCGGAGTGTCCAAGGACATCGCCAAGCCTTTCGTCATCAACTCCTGCCCGCTAACTTGCCAACTCTTACCACTGTCGGCGCATTCGAATGTGTACACGCCCGCTGCATCCAAGCCATGAAGTTGGAAGCTGGCAGAGGTCATGGGGCATTCCGCCCGGCGGAAGGCCAGCACCGCGCCTTCCTGCTTGGCCGGCAACGACAACTGGTAGGCCATCCATGCCTGGGGATCGATGCTGCAGGGCGTCAGGGGGTAGTAGTCGCCGTAGAAGTAGGGGCGCAGTCGCTTCGCTTCGAGAATCCGCTGCTGGAACCAGTCCCACGGGAAGTCTGGCTGCTTGCAGTCACGGAGCCCGAATTCCTCGACATTCAGAACCAAACCGGCCGAATAGGCAGAGCGAACCTGATAGGTATCGCCCGGCGGCGCCATCGGACTCGTGGCGTTGAGCGGCAACCAGAAGTGCAGCCCGGCAGTGTGCACCTGCGAGGCCTCGGCTTGCGTGTGCGGGAAACAGTTGTAGTCTGTCCGCCACAGCGCGACGCTGCGGCTGACGGTCTCCAGTTCCAGGCGGCGGCCACCGCTGGCGCAATTGTCAATCAGCAGTCCCGGATGGCGGCGGAGCAACTCGTCCCAGAAGGCGTACAGTCCTGCCACAAAGCGGATCTCCAGCCAGCCTTTGCGTCCTTCTTCGTCCGCGTTGGCCCAGAATGGACTGGGGTCAGTGTTGAAGTCCTCCCGGTAGCAGTCAATGTCATTCTCCGTGATCAACGATGAGACCGTTTCCACCGCCCATTGCCAGGCCCCGGGATGGGCAAGGTCGAGCAACAGGTCATCGCCTGGTTTCGGGGCTTCCTTCGAGCGACGAAAGAACCATTCGGGGTGCTCCATGGTTACCGGCGTCCCGTACCTGGCCCGTTCCGGCTCGATCCACAGCAGGAACTTCATGCCGGCCCGGTGCGCGGCGTCGCTGACGGGCTGCAGTCCGTCGGGATGGTAGAGACGGTTGACACGCCAGTCGCCGGTGAGGGGCCACTCGCCCTCAAAGACACTGGGACAAGGTTTGTCCGACGTGCCATACCAGCCGGCATCCACCCAGTAGTACTCGTAGGCCAATCCCCGCTGGGCGATGGACTGGATCGTCTGCAGGTGCACCGGCGTCGGTGTGCCGCCCCACGACCCGTTGCAGATCGGCACCTCGACCGGTTGGCCGTTCACAAGCGGGCTGTGATGCTTCAGCATGAACTGTCGCAGAACATTGTGCCCATGGATCGGCGTGCCCTGCCAGTACAACAACGCAATGCGCGGAGAGCGGATCTCCTCGCCCGGCCGAAGCTTGAGTTCCAGGTGCTCCATGCCGGCGGAAACGACGGTCTTGCCGGAGCCGTCATGCGCGAACTCCGCAAACCACCGGCCACTCCAGCCCACCGCACAGATCAAGCCGTCTCCGCCGGTACGCAGGTTGAAGAAGGGCAGCCAGGTGGCGGAGGCACGACCATCCACAGGCAGGAACGAGGGCGAACCGTTCCGGACCTTGCGGAACGCGGCGTTGGCGGCGCTGTCCATGCGAATGGTGCGTCCCTTATCCCACATGGACTGCCGCAGTTCGTCGCACACATACTCGAAGTCGTCATACCGCCCGTCGCTGCCGTAGCCGCGGCGAAGTTCTGGCATCTCGCCGTCTCGGCCGCACGTCCAGAAGGTATCGAGCGCCTTGAAATCGGCGATGGGAGCAGTCTCTTCGGTTCCGTCGCAACGCAGCCGGACGACCCATTCCAGGGCAGGGAAATCGCGAAACTCCGTCAGCTCCATGACGCAGGAAAGGCCGGCTTCCGGATCGCGCCAGCGAAGGAAGTGAAGTCGTTTGTCATTCTGCCACTCGCCACTCTCGCGCGTGGCGTTCTCCAGCTTCAGCCATTCACGGCTCGATCGGGTGCCGCAGGCGAAACTGAAAGGCACTTCAGCCGGATGACGCTCCGGCTTCTGAACCGATGAGTCGGTTGGCCGGATCTTGAGATCGGTGAGCAAACGAAGCCAGTCACCAATCACAGCCATCTCTTCTGGCCGGACATCTGATGAGGCGATACGGTCATTCATTCTTGCCCCTCGCTGCCAACGTTTGCGGACCAGGCGCGACTGCTAGCCGTCGCGTGCATCCGCCTTGTTGGGATTGTTGCGGTCCTGCCAAGCAGCCGACCAAGGAATCCGACTGGCTTTGAAGGTAGCCGTGAGGAGGTCTGGGGGGAGGACTCGTAGAGGGCATCAACCGCGACGGCGTGAAGCAGGGCCTTGTAGGGCGTTCCGCATGGCGAAATCTGAATGACTTCGCCGCGATCAACGAACCGGCGCTGACGATGGGCGAGAATTCCGTGCAATTCTTTCTGCATGGCTTCGCCATAGCGGAACAGAATCGCGCCGCCGACGCCGCCAGAGAGGTTCAGGAATACGTTGGCCGAGCACACCAGCACGTCGGCCGGTACATCAAGAATATCGCCGTGGGTGATCGTCCACTGCATGGGGGCTTCGCCTTCCTTTGGTGACAACAGGACGCGGAGGCTGTCGATCTCGACCGAGCAAGTTGTGTTGGTTTGGGCATTCTAACGCGGAAGGAGGAATGAGACATTGCCGCGGATTTGCGGGGGTATGAGACGATGTTGATTGGGGATGGGGGTACCCGGCTAAAGCTGGGGCTATATGAAGAAGCAGTGCGACTTGGGGGTGCGAAGGGGAGGAGGGGATTCCTACCCCAAATAATAATTGTTCACCTATACACAGTGCTGCTTCAGCGTCTACGCCGCCGCAAGAGTAGCACCCCGCCGAGACCCATGATCGAGAGGCTTGCGGGCTCGGGCACGCCCACGACAGCGGAGGCCGTCGTGACGTTCATATTGTCGGCCATGAAAATCGGACCCCAGTCGCCGCCGGTTGGCGGCGCTGAAGCGTAATGGACCACGACGCGGTCAAATCCCCCCGCGGCATTGATGGCCAGCGTCGCTGTCGGCCACGTCCCCGGCGGGTTGGCGGTCATCGTGCTGGTCCCGACGTATACGCCGTTCAAGTAAGCAGTGGCCCGCATCAGGGCCGAGGAATCGCATGCATACTCTTCGGGGGAATAGAGAATTGAAAAACCAGTCACGGTGGCGGTGGGAAAATCGATCTGCAGATCTGCGGCAAAGACGCTGTTCGGATAGATGCAGATTCCGGAGAATCCCGACGGCGTGAACCCCAGTACATTGGCTGCCTGATAAGAGAAGCCATTTCCCGTCGTCGAGAAGTTGGCCTGCACCCCATCGACCGTCAGTGAGCTTCCGCCCACAGTGCCGTACTGCGGTGCGTTATCGAAACTGAAATAGGCGGCCTGGGCAACCGCTGGTACGCAAATACCTGTCATTGCGACAATTACGTAATACAGCTTTGACATAATGCTCTCCGATATGCACCAGCCACGGAACGAATCTGTAAAAATCCACAACAAATCTAAATGTATATCAGATTAGGCGATCGTCAAATCGTATTTATGCCCATTGTTGTTGTCATCGCGAAAATACGTGAACGCATCGCATGCAAGTTGTTCTGGCGGAGAACCCGGCTAAAGCCGGGGCTATATGAATATGGCTGGCGACGCGGGGAGTGCGGCGGGCAGAGCGGGAAAAGGGCCTTGAGTCTTGATCGCTTGGACCAATTTGATCAGGCATGTTCGGTCATGCGGGTGAAGCGGAGGACGCCTTCGCGATGTTCTGCATTAACGTGGTAGACCTGTTGAAGGATTGTTGGGGTGAGGACATCGGTGGGGGGGCCGTCGGCGATGATGGCGCCGCGATCCATGACGAGGGCGCGGGTGGCTTGGGTGAGGGCGACGTTGAGGTCGTGGGTCACCATGACGACGAGGCGGCGGTGGGTTTGGACCAATTCGCGCAGGTGGGCCCAGAGTTCCAGTTGGTGATACATATCGAGGGCGGAGGTGGGTTCATCGAGGAGGAGGACGGGGGTTTGCTGGGCCAGGGCGCGGGCGATGGTGACGCGCTGGCGCTCGCCGCCGCTGAGGCTGCTGACGGGGCGATCGGCGAGGGAATGGACATCCATGAGCCACATGGCTTCATTGGCGAGTTGGAGGTCGGCGGGGGTTTCGAAGCCGAGGCCGGTGAGTCCGCCGGCGGCGCCGTGAGCGGCGTAGCGGGACATGAGGACCATTTCGCGGACGGTGTAGGCGAAGGCGGTGGTGGCCTGCTGGGGGACGAGGGCGATGCGCTGGGCCATTTCGCGGGGTCGGAATTCGCGGAGGGCGACGCCGTCGATGGCGATGGAGCCTTGAGCGGGTGAGAGTTCGCCGACGAGGAGGCGGAGGAGGGTGCTTTTGCCGCAGCCGTTGGGGCCGACGATGGCGACGAGTTCACCGGCGTGGATATCGGCGCGGACATTTTTCACGACGGGCTGGGAGCCGAAGGCGAAGGTGGCGTCTTGGATGGCGAGGCATTCGACGCGCGGGGTGGTTTTTGGTTTTGCGGTCATCCCACGGCCCCCTTGCGTTTGAGGAGGACCATGAAGAACGGTCCGCCACAGAGGGCGGTGATGACGCCGACGGGGAGTTCGCCATTGGAGGAGAATTGCGCGACACGGACGAGGGAGTCGGCGGCCATGAGGAAGGCGGCGCCGCAGAGGGGGGCGGTGACGACGAGCTTGCGGTGGTCGGCGCCCCAGATGGAGCGGCAGATGTGGGGGCAGATCAGGCCGACGAAGCCGATGGGACCGGAGAGGGCGATGCCGGCGGCGGTCATGATACTGGCGCAGATGAAGCAGAGCGTGCGGAGGCGGCCGATGTTCACACCAAGGCTGACGCTTTCGACGTCGGAGAGGCTGCCGATATTGAGGGCGCGGCTGCCGAGGAGGACGGGGAGGTATGCGCCGGCGAGGACGAGGATGACGGTGCCGATGAGCCACCAGGTGAGGGCTTGTTCGTTGATGGAGCCCATGACGTAGTTTAGGAGGCTGCGCTGGACGCCGCCGGGCGCGATGTTGTTGAGGAGCATGAGCAGTGCGCCGTTGATGGCGCTGATCACCACGCCGACGAGGAGGAGGGTGACGGGGTCGACGGCCCCACCCCCCCCGCCTCCTTCGCCACTGTTGCTTTGCCTGCCACGGGCGAGGACAAAGACGAGAATGCAGCTGACGACCGCACCGGCGACAGCGGGGATCGTTGTTCCACAGGCGAGCAGTTGGCGGAGGAACTCGGATGTCGCCACGGCCGGGATCGCCAGCAGCGGACCGGTGAAGAGGAGCCAGAGCATGACGCCGACGGAAGCCCCGCTGGAAATTCCGAGCACGTAGGGATCGGCCAGCGGATTACGCAGGAGGGCCTGAAGCGTCACGCCTGCTGCGCCGAGGGCGAAGCCGACGATGGCGGCGGCGATAAGGCGGAGCATGCGGGATTCGAGCAATTCGGCAGCGGGCCAACCGACGGTGACGCGGCGGAGGAGGACGTCGTAGCCGCAGAGGAGGCAGAGCAGGAATACGGCGGCGACGGCGAGCGTCGCCAACAGCCACAGGCGTGCGTAACTTTTTGCGGTGATGGTTCCGTTCACGCCGGGGTCCTCATGCAAGCCTAGATGTGAGGCATCATAAACGGAGAGAGCGTTCGGGTCTGCCAATTTACCGGGCGAGAATTGGGCGTTGGGTGAATTGGTGTGATCCCGGTGGAGTCGGGGATGTTTTGCATCCACGTTTCCCGGGGTTTCATCAGCGTTCGGGAGTGGCGAGGGTGCCGGCGTAGATGAGTTTGCTGACGAGGCGGACTTGGCGGGCGATATCGAGTGAGACCATCTGGCTGTTGGGGTCGGTGACGACGAAGACGCGGCCGGTGTGGGCGGCGGGGATGTTGAGTTTGAGGAACGCGACGGTGCGTGGGTCGCCGGGGACTTGCGCGGCTTCGCCGGGGGCGCCGACGAGGATGACTTCGGGGGCGAGTTGAAGGAGCACTTCGGTGCCGACGCTGGGCCAGAGTTTACCGGCCTTAGCGCCCACGTTCTCGCCGCCGGCGAGGGTGATCACTTCATCGAGGAAATTCTGGCTTCCCGCGATCGACATGGGGCTTCGGGTGACGACGTAGACGACCTTGGGATGATTGAGTTTGGAGACATCGGCGGCGATCTGGGCCAATTCGGCTTTGGCGAGGTTGATCTTGGTGAGGGCATCGGATTCGTGGCCGCTGGCATGGCCGAGGCGCTGGGCGGTGGCGAACATATCGGCGGTGGTATCGAGCTTGATGTTCACCATCGCCACGTGGTGATCGGCGGCGAAATTGCGGAGGCGCGACTCGATGCGATGTTCGGCCATCTGCAGAACGAGCACCGTCGGTTTGAGTTGCTGGAGCGCTTCGTAATTGAGCGATTCATAGTCGCCGACCACCGGGAGGGAGGCTTTGTTGGCGGGGAGAAAGAGTTGATCGTATTTGGTGACGCCGACGAGTGCGTCGTCGGCGCCGATCTGGACCAGCATGAGGGTGGCGGCGGGCGAGGTGCTGATCACGCGTGGGCGCTGGGATTCTGCTTGGCTCGTCGCGGGTGCGGATGCCGTCGTTGCCGGAAGTTGGGTGGTCGAGCCGGAGTCGCCACAGCCCGTCAGGGACGAGACGAGCAGCAAGAGCGCAAAGCAAAGCCCTGCGCCAAGATCTCTGTGCGTCCTCCGTGTCTCTGAGTCTCTGTGGTTCATTGTCATTTGTCCAGATTATGCGCGATCATGCCACGCGCGGCTTCACTAAAAACTTGGCGGCGGCGGAAGTGGAAAGTGTCAGTGCCGGCCGATCCTGTGATTGCACGCAGACGCTGTCGGCCTGGGGATTGCGCGAGACGACCTGGACCCGCGAGCCGGGGGTGAGGCCCGACTGATTTACCCATTGGAGGAATGCGGCATCCTGATCGAGGACGCGCGTCACCTGGAGCGGCTCGCCTTCCTGGCAGGTCACCAGGGTGTTGGGGGGCAGTTCCTCGACCTGGCCTTGGGCGCTGGGGATCGGATCGCCATGCGGATCGACCTTCGGGTGGCCGAGGAGCAGGTCGATGCGTTCGAGAAGTTTTTCGGAAATCACGTGTTCGAGTTCCTCGGCTTCCTGGTGAACTTCGGACCAATCGAGGCCGACGATCTGCACGAGGAACAATTCGACCAGGCGATGACGGCGAATGACGTGGAGCGCCAACTGCTCACCGGCGGCGGTCAGCTTGACGCCGGTGCGGGGTTCGTAGTTGACCAATGCGGAATCGGCCAGGGCCTTGACCATGGAGGTGGCGGTGCCGGGGACGACGCCCATGAGGGTGGCCAGACGTCCCATGGCGACGCTTTCCTCGGCGACGTGTTGTTGCTCTAAGTAAAGCTGCTTCAAATAGTTTTCGATCGTGCGGCTGGCCAAGGCGGTACTCCGGGAAGGTGGATGAAACGTACTTTTGATACCTCGCTTGACGGAATAAGTCCAGTATATTAGGCTATTTTGATTAATCAAAATAATGGGGTTGAAGGGACAAAATCGCGGGTAATCGACCGCAGGAGAGCGTAAGGGATGATTTCTGAAGAGCCTGAGCGGGCGATTAATTCTGGGAGCGATCGGGGTGGATCGGTGAAGGATTCGGTCGGGGGCGCTACAGACTTGCCGTTGCCGATACCGACTGCGACGGCGGTGGTTGTGCCTAATACGCCTCACGGCGAGTCGTTGGAGGAGGTGCGGGGAACGATTGCTGTGCCGGGCGAGGGGGCGGGGTTCTGGAGAAACTGGCGGGCGTTTGCGGGTCCGGCGTTGCTGGTGAGCGTGGGGTACATGGATCCGGGGAACTGGTCGACGGATCTGACGGCGGGCGCGACGTACAAATATGGTTTGATGTGGGTGGTGGCGCTATCGAGCTTGATGGCGATTGTGCTACAGATTTGCGCGGCGAAGCTAGGGGTAGTGACGGGGAAGGATTTGGCGCGGGCGAGCCGCGATTACTATCCGGGTTGGATGAAGTGGCCGAACTGGCTGGCGACCGAGCTGGCGATCGGCGCGTGCGACCTGGCGGAAGTGTTGGGCAGTGCGGTGGCCCTGAAGCTGTTGTTCGGGATACCGATCATCTGGGGGGTGATGATCACGGCGGCGGATGTAGTGATGCTGCTGTCACTGCAGAAGCTGGGGTTTCGGAAGATTGAGGCGTTTATCCTGGTGCTGGTGGCGACCATCGGCGGGTGTTACTTCATGGAGATCGTCGTGCTGCCGCAGACGCGGCCGGATTTTCTGGAGATCGGCAAGTCGATCGTGACGCCGTCGCTGGGGCAGGAGGGGATGCTGGCGCTGGCGATAGCGATCATCGGTGCGACGGTGATGCCGCACAATTTGTATCTGCACAGTGCGATCGTGCAATCGCGGCGGTATCAGCGGGATGATGCGTCGATAAAGCGGGCGATCAAATTCAACACGATCGATTCGGTGGTGGCGCTATCGCTGGCGTTTATGGTGAACGCGTCGATCATGATTCTGGCGGCGATGACTTTCTTTCCGCAGTTGAACGGCGGCGGGGGCGGGTTGCCCGACGGGCATGGCGGGCTGATTGCGATCAATGATGATACAGACTGGATTCAGGTGGCGTATCTGACGCTGGCGCCGCTGCTGAAGACGGGTCTGGCGAGCGTGCTGTTTGCGGTGGCATTGCTGGCGAGCGGTCAGAGTTCGACGGTGACGGGGACGCTGGCGGGGCAGGTGGTGATGGAGGGGTTCATGGCGTGGAAGATCCGGCCGTGGTTGCGGCGGCTGATCACGCGGTTGCTGGCGATTGTGCCGGCGGTGATTGTGATCGGGATGTACGGGGACGGGACGGTGACGAAGTTGCTCAATTTCAGCCAGATGGTGCTGGGGATTCAGTTGCCGCTGGCGATGATTCCGCTGATGCATTTCACGAGCAGCCGGCGGATCATGGGGCGGTACGTGAACGGATGGGGGATGAAGGCTGCGGGGTGGGCGTGCGCGGGGTTGATTACGGGATTGGATGTTTATCTGCTGGTGCAGATGGCGATGGGGAAGAAATGAGGGTGGGGGCGGGGATTCCCGTGCTGCAGCGCTGACCGACGTAAATTAGTTACAGATGGACAAATAAACACAAAGACGGGGCAGCCAATACTTCTGTCGCGTGGTTGGGGATTCAACGTTGGGGTATTTCGGGGTGGGTGGGACTCCTGCGGAGTCCGCGAGAAATGTGGCGATGGATACCGGGGGCGGCGCTCGCTCCCTACGGTCGCTCGCTCTGCCCCCGGCTATCATCTACCAGCCCTACGGGCTGAAAAACAGGCCCGACCAATTTGCTGGAAGAACCCACAAAGAGAACCGGAACAGGGAGGAACGCTACTGGTTTGCAATACGTTACTAGGGTCATGGGCGGATTATTCAATTCGTGGCGGAACGATTATCCTGCAGTGGCTTTCATTGCGATTCTTCATCCCTCTACGAAAAGGCACTTGCCATGACCTCGCGCGAGATTGTCCTGAAGACGCTGGAATTTGACGGGCCGGGGCGGATTCCGCGGCAGCTTTGGACTCTTCCGTGGGCGACGGCTCGATATCCGCAGGAACTGGCGAAGATTCATGCGGACTTTCCTCCTGATATCCGCACGGCCCCGTCTTTTTTGAAAACGCCGACGGGTGTCAGCGGCGATCCTTATGCAGTGGGCGAATACCGCGACGAATGGGGCTGCACCTTTACCAACGTGCAGCAAGGCGTGATCGGGGAGATCAAGCGGCCGCTGATCGCCGAGTGGGAGGATCTGGCGAAGGTCCGCGAGCCGGTGGAATTGCTCAGCGTGGATGTAGACGCGGTGAATGGCTTTTGCCGCGGCACGGAACAGTTTGTGCTGGCGGGTTGCTGTCCGCGGCCGTGGGAGCGGGTTCAATTTCTGCGCGGCTCGGAAAATGCGATGCTCGACCTGGCGGCCGAAGAGCCGGCGTTGATGGCGCTGATCCAGCGGCTGCATCAGTTTTATCTGAAGAAGCTGGAGATCTGGGCGCGCACGGAGGTTGATGCCCTGATGTTCATGGATGATTGGGGCGCCCAGCGTTCACTGTTGATTTCGCCGCGGGTGTGGCGGGCGATCTTCAAGCCGCTGTATCGGGACTACATCGAGCTGGCGCACCGCCATCACAAGAAAATCTTTATGCACTCTGACGGGTACATCCTCGACATCATTCCAGACCTGATCGAGTTGGGACTCGATGCGCTGAATTCGCAGCTCTTCTGCATGGGGGTGGAAGAGGTGGGCCGGTTTGCGGGGAAGCTGACGTTCTGGGGGGAGCTGGATCGGCAACATCTGCTAGTTCGGGGAACCACGGATGAAGTTGCGCAGGCGGTCAGAGATGTTCACCGCGCGCTGTGCCGCAATGGCGGGGTCATCGCGCAGATGGAATTCGGGCCTGGCGCGCGGCCGGAAAATGTTTATGCTGGATTTCAGACGTGGAATTCGCTGACAGCGGATCAGACGAATACTGATGCGCCTCGGTCATGACAAGTATGATTTGGGGAGCGCGCTGAACGCGCGGGGCGGGCTGGGGTATGCGGTGCCGGCTACGGGCTGCGATCAGCGGCTGGAGCACTCGAGTTCTTTTTGGTGTTGCTGGGCGAAGTGCTGCGTGCCGCCGTGTTTGATGTAGTACTCGAGGAGCGTCTTGGGATCGGTGATTTCGTAGCCGAAGTACTGGCTGCAATACCACTTGTTTTCGGCACTGCAGGCTTCCTGCAACTGTCCGCGAAGATATTCACTAAGGTTCATCATGTTTATCTCCTCCTACTTGTGTTATCGACCAGCGTTGGTGCAGCTTGAGGAGGCCTCCTTCTTATCTATATCTTATACCAGAAAAGGCCGGAGAAAAGTCAATTGGATACAATTGTGAATGATCCAACTCTCCTGTGTCTCAGCGAATATGTTACCACATTTGCGAAATAGGCAATCCCTGCGCTCAGATTGCGTGATCGGCGGGCATGTCCTGGCCGGACCAGATGCGGCGGCTGGTCCATTCGGCATAAGGATCTGACCAGAAAGGATCGCTCGCGGGCAGGCCCAGGGGCAGCAGACCTGCAGCGCAGAGGTAGAGGCTGCCGGTGCTGATGTACGGTTCGGCGACGCCGAGCTGGTGGCCGCAGAAGCCGATGCGTAGAAATCCCTCGGCATCAAAGGTGCCTTCGGCGGCGATCGTGCGGCGAATGACGGCGGTGATGGCGCAGCGCACCTGGCTGGGGGAAATGTCGGGCGGCAATTCGTGACGCAGGGCGATCTGGCCCAGGAGTTGGAAAGCGCCGAAGCGATAGACGAGGGATCGACCGAGGGGTGGGAAAGTTCCTTCGGGGGAAATGAGCCGTTCCTGGACGGCGGCGAAACGTTGGGCGCGGTGGAGGACGGGGGATTTCATTTGCTGCCAGTCGGGCCGCTGATCGCCGAGGATGGCCAGCACGTCGATGAGCATGGGCTGGATGACGAAGGAGTTGTAGTAGTCCCAGTGGAAGTGCGGGCCGTCGCCATAGGCGCCGTCGCCTTTGTACCATTCCTCGTGTTTTTGCAGGGCGAGGTCGACGGTTTCGGGTTGCCACTCGTGGCCGACGGAAAAGAGGAAGGCTTCGATGATGGCGCTGAAGAGGAGCCAATTGCACATGGGGGGCGTGGTTTTGCGGGTGAGTTTGAGTGCATCAATCACGCGGGTGCGGACCGGGGCATCGAGTTTGTGCCACAGTTCGACGGGGGCGCGGAGCAGCGCGTGGGCGAGGAAGGCGGCGTCGACGAGGGGTTGGCCGAAGGTTTCGAAGTTGAGGTAATCAGGGGATTGGGGATCGGTGCCGGCGGCGATAGCGTGGCGCGCCAGGGCGGCGAATTCTGTGCGACACTTCGCTTCGTCGGAAGAGTCTTGGGCGGAGGTGCCGGTCTCGAGCCATGGCGCGATGCCGGTGAGCAGGCGGCCGAGGGCTTCGAGGTGTGCGAACTTGCTGCGATCATCCTTGCCGCCGCTTTGCACGGGGAACGTTTTTTTGAATTGGCCGCGGGAGAAGGCGGTGAGGACGGGTCGGGCGAGGCGATCGACTACGCCGATCCAGAATTGGCGGTCTTGCGCTGCGGTTGCGCGAGGAACGGGTGCGCGGGTATTTTCGTGGCGTGCGTCGGCCATTGATATCCTCATGTTTCCCACTGAAACGGCAGACGGGCATTTTACCGGAGTGGCGGCGGGGCGTCACGGAAGGCTGGGGCGATGCGCCGATACTGTCTAAACGCGGTGGTCTCACCTAGAATCATGGTGAGGTGGTGAATGTATAAGATGATACTGGTGCCGTTGGACGCGTCGGATGTGGATCGCGCGGTGCTGGCGCACGTGAAGATTCTGGCGACGTTGTGCGGGGCGCGGGTGGTGCTGATGCATGTGGTGGATGGATGGGCGGGGCGGCAGTTCGGCGATGAGGCCGTGAGCCCGGAAGTCACGGATGACCAGCGTTACCTGGATCGCGTCAAGACGGAATTGGCATCGGAAGGGTTGCAGGTGACGACACACCTGGCGTACGGCGATCCGGCGAAGGAGATCATCAAGTATTCTTCTGAATGCTGCTGCGATTTGATCGCCATGAGCACACACGGACACAAGTGGCTGGGGGATTTGGTGCTGGGCGCGACGGCCACGGCGGTGCAGCATCGCGTGAGCGTGCCGGTGCTGCTGGTGCGTGCGAAGTAAGTGCATCTATTGATGAGCAAGATGCTCAGAACACGGCGTTTGAATGGGCAATCGAGTGCGCGGGCCCCAGGGATTGCAATCCCTGGGCTTGAAGTTCGAACCGAACCGATGGCGACTCGGCCGATCTGGCGATGCCCCATTGTCCCGGGGGCCGGGGGAGGTATACTCATGAGCATCGGCGGCGCGAGGGTGCGTGGCCGGCCATTCCAGATCCGGAGTGATCACATGATGCAGGTTTGCCTACGAAGCGCGGTGGTGTCTTTGGCCTTGTTGGCGGTTGTGCCGAGTGCGATGGCGGCGGCGCCGAAGGATTTGGACAATCCGTTTCGCGAAGTGAATGCGATCATTTTGCGTTTTCAGGCGCAGGCCGAGGAAGCGGCCAACACTGCGGACCGTTTGAAGACCGCGGCCGCGGAAGCCGCGACGAAAGCGGCCGAGGCTGAGGCGGCTCGTCAGAAGGCCGCCAACGAAGCCGAGAAGAAGGCGACGCTGGCCGAGTTGGTCGAGCATTCAGAGGCTGCCAAGTCGGCGATTATTCAGGCCAAAGTGAAGCTTTCCGAGGAATGTCTGGCGCGCAATCGCCTGACGGTGGCGGATGCTGATGCTGAGCTGGCCCGGCAGAAGTAACGTTTGCGAGTCGTTCGGGCGGATTGAGGACGACGATAAATTGGCCACAAATGATCACGAATAAACACAAATAATGGAACGTGAAATGGGGTGAAGATCACGGCCATGCTTCTTTTTTGCAGGTGAGGGGATTGTCTGCGAAAAATCTGGGGGAGGCGCATCATACGAATCCTTAATTCTTGCCCCAAACGCATTACACTATTGGCCACGGAGGTGCCGCATGGCATTCAAATCACTGGTAGCTTCGGATTCCGTGGCACGGTATGTCAACGAGGAAATGCTGCGCGAACCGGACGTGCAGAAGCGTTTGCGGGCGGAGACTGCGGGCATTCCGCACGGCGGGATGCAGATCAGTTCGGACCAGGGGGCGCTGCTTTCGCTGCTGGTCAAGTTGATCGGGGCGAAGAAGGCGATCGAAATCGGCACGTTCACGGGGTATAGCGCGTTGTGCGTGGCCCTGGCGCTGCCTGCGGACGGAAAACTGATCGCCTGCGACATCAGCGAGGAGTGGACCGCGATCGGGCGGCGGTACTGGCGCGAGGCGGGCGTGGCGGGGAAGATCGATTTGCGTCTTGCCCCGGCATTGAAGACTGTGGAAACGCTGCTGCTGCAGGGCGGGGCGGGGACTTTTGATTTTGCGTTCATCGACGCTGACAAGGAAGCGTATGACGCCTACTACGAAGGGGTGCTGAAGTTGCTTCGTCCCGGCGGGCTGATCGCGATGGATAATGTGTTGGGCAGTGGGCCGAACAGCGAATCGGCCGACTACGACCCGGCCACGAGCAAGATGCATGCGCTGAATCTGAAGATCCGGGACGATGCGCGGGTCGATGCGATGATCGCAACGGTGGGCGCGGGGTTTATGTTGGTGCGGAAACGGTGATGCGGGCCGGCGGCGTAGCCGCACGGCTCTGAGGGTGGGGTCGCGGGGGAAGGATCAGTGGTTGTGCGGGGGCACTTTGCGGAGCAGTGGTTGCAGGAGGGGGGCGAGGTTGTGGGCCATGAGAATGTGGCCGAAGGGGGCGGGGTGGACGCCGTCGCTGCATAGTTCGGTGAAACGGGTGAGTATTTGATCGCCTTCGATGAGGTGCAGGTTTGAGCGGGGGCCGGCTTTGGTGACGATGTCGCGCAGGGCCTGGCGGTACTCGCGGTTTCGCGTAGTGTCTTGGGTGGGGGTTTTGCGAAAGTCGTCGCTGTTGGGAAACATGGTGAGCAGGACGATCGGTTTTTGGGGCTGGGCGCGGCGGAAGATCGAAATGAATTCGGCGGCGCGGCGGGCGAAATCTTCGCCGGTGCAGGCCCAGCGCATGTTCACGCCCAGTTCGAGAGTGGCGAAATCCCACTGCTCGTTTTTGGCGAGGTGGCGTGCGGTTTCGGGTTCGCAGAAGCAGGAGCCGCAGAGGCCTTTGTTGAGGAGATCGACGCCGAGGAATCGGGCGGCATGCTGGACATAGCCGTCGGGTGCGGCGTTGGTGATCGAGGAGCCATAGGCGAGCCAGCGCAGGGCAGGTTTTTCGTCCTTCTGCGGCGGGCGCACGGGCCGGCCGACGTTGTTGAGTTCATGAAACACGAAATCGGCGTTACCGAGTACGAGCCTCCAGACGTCGGGCGAAAAGCGGGCATCTTTGCCGGCCTCGAGGGTAAGTTCGCGAAGCAGTGGCGGGATGCTTAATTTGAGGGTGTAGCGTTGTCCTTCCGGCACGGTGTGGCGGCCGCAGAAGTAATCCCCTTTGTACAAGTCGATGGTGCCGTTGGAGGCCCAGGGGTATTCGTTATGTGCGGACAGCGTGATGTTGGCCCACTCGGCATCGGTGACGAAGCGCAATTCGACGCCGCTGGAGACGCGAGCGGCGATCTGACCTAACTGCGTCATAGTCTTGCAGACCTTGGTCGGATAGCGGCTCAAGAATAGTCCCGGCGAGACGGACCGGGTCTGGAGCTCCGCCACGTTGTGAAATTCGATTTGCTTATGAATCATCAGTCGATCCTCCATCAGTGCAGTAGTCATAGGGTGTCGGCAATGAATGTCAAGGCGTTGGGCTGACAGGCGGGGGCGAATCGGTAGAATGCCCGCATGAATGAAGCGGCGTGGCAGAAATGGTTTGAAGGGGTGTGGGCCCAGCGCGAAGAGGAGATCTATCGCGGGATGCTGGGGGATTTGGGACCGGGGATCTATGCCATTCCGAAAACGACTTTTGAAAAGCTTGGCACATCGGACCCTGATCCGCGGTACCTGACGCACGGCGTATTTGAGTGCCCCCCCACCGATGCACGGCCGAGCTGGGCGTACATCAGCTCGGGCATGAGCAATCCGTGGGGAGAAAATCCCGAGACGGTCGATCCGCGCCAATTCAGCGGATTGGGGTTTGAATTTCTTTTGCAGACACGCAGCCAATCTTCGTGGGCCATTCCGATTCTGCATTGGCTGATGGCTGTGCAATTGCTGGTGGCCAGCGAAGTGCTTGAGGGGCATCTGGTCGAACTCGACGATCGCATTGAGCTGGGCGGGATCATTCCCGGACGTGGCGAGGGTTCTGCTGCCGGGGCTGGGCTGACGCATCTGATTGTTACGACGCCGGAGGCATTTGGTCCACGGTTTGAATTGGCGAGCGGCGTGGTCGATCTGATGCAACTCGTGGGGATCACGCAGCGGGAATGGGATTTTGCCCGCACGCAGGGGACGCCGGCGCTGGTGAACGTCCTGAAACATCACGCGATTTTTCCATTCACCGAGCCGGCGCGATTAAGCGTACTGTGACGCGCGTTACGATCACGCAAGCTGGGCAAACGCAGAGGCATTTCCGCGGCTAATCGTTACCGGTCCATGGTTCGGGGGCATTTGCTGCAAGCCTGTTGTGGGCCGATGTTTACGCGGCAAAATCCGTGCGATTGAATTCTCGCAAATTTCTCATGATTCGTTTGCACGCGCTGGCGGGCGGGGTAAGTTTGAGGGTCCGTGCGATAGCGCGCGGGCGGGAATTTGGCGGGAGAGAGAGAAAAGCCCCACCATCGAACCCGAGCCGGGTTCAATTCCCAGGAACATAGCGACGCACCGATTGAAGGCCGCGGACATCGTGTTTTCACGATGGGCTGCAGCACATCCGGGCCGTTGCGCGCCGACGAAGGCGTCAATCGGCAAACGTGAGTCAAACGCGATCCCAACGCGTGCAGGTGTACTGCGCGCTGAATAAAAGTGGTTTCGGGTAGTCATCCTTTTGGATGGGAGAGATTCTATGAAGAACCGTTATCTAGTCCTCGTGGCCGCGGCGATCGTCGCCTCCGGCAGTGCGGCCTTTGCTGATACCGTGGTCGGGTCGAGCGTCAACACCGGCTTCCAGACTTACGGCACCGTGAACGAAAACGGCAATCCGTTCTGGGACAACAAGTCCCTCGATGGTTCCCACAAGGACATCGGCTATTACGTCAACAGCAACTACGCGGGCGCACCCAACACCGTGCACCTTCCCTGGTACGGTTACAAGAACAGTGGCGGCAATGCGGGGAAGGCTGACCTGAACATGCACTTCACGCACGATACGGCGGACACCGATGCGGGTTCGCTCAAACTGGAGATCGCCGGTAACGCGGGCTCCAACGTGGTGGGCTGGTACGACACGACGAACGCAAGCGTGTTGCATCCGATCTGGACCGGATCGGACAGCCCTTTGGTGGGCGCGGATGAAGTATTCAATCCCTCGGCCTCGTGGGGCCTGTACATCCAAGGACCGGGCGGGACGTATTACATGAACTCCGCCCTCAATTCCAACAAGGACACGAAGAATCAGCACTTTGCCATTTTCGGCGTCGACCTGACCGCGGGAGTGGAGAAATACCTGATCGGCGTGGAAGACCTTTCGTCAAAGACCAACAAATATGAAGGCAAGGGCGATTATAACGATTTCATTTTCACCCTTACGACGAACATTGCGCCGCCTCCGGGCGGCAACCCCGGCGTGCCGGAGCCGGCATCCCTGTCGCTGTTGGCCTTGGGCGCGGTCGGTTTGATCGCCCGCCGCCGTAAGGCTTGATGCGGAAGCATTCGCTGAGATTTCATGAAGTGCGCGGGCCGGCGGTGGTATTACGCCGGCTCGCGTTATTTTTGCCGCTCACCGCGCGAATGTTCTGCTGATGCGCCCCAGCAAGGCCGCGATCTGATCCTCGCCCGTTGCCGGCGCCGCGCCGGTTACGTCGATCTCCTGCTCCAGCGGCACCCAGCTTTTGCAGCCGGCGTATTCCAGCATATTTGGGATCACCACCGGACGCGGCAACCGGAATGCGCGCACCACCACCAGGTACAACGGCTTCTCCGGACGATAACTGAACCGCATATCGATCAGCGGCACATCCCAGATGTGCAGATCGAACAGCTTGTCCATCGCGGGCCGGTCCGGCACCTCGAAAATCTTTGCCGCCTCGGCATAGCCGCGAATCTCAATCGTCTCCGGCTCCGCGCGCACGCTGGTGATCCCCGCCCGCCACTCCGGCTTGACCATGCGCGGGTCCTGATGGACGAAGGTCGGGAAGAGGAGGAATTTTTTGTATTCGAGTTCGAACTCGTTGTTGGCTTCGAGAATTCCGCCCTTGCGCAACAGGATGGCCTGCGTTCCATCCAGGAGTGCGTTGTTGAGGAGGTTCCATTCTTTCAGGGCAACCTTCAGTTGGTCCATTACATAATTCCCAAGAGTGCCGACGAAAAATAACGAGGGGCTTTGCCCCTTTGGTTTTCTGGGCGCCGTATTCTGGTCGCGGCACATTCGGCGGTTGGCTTACTTTGCCGCCGTCGGGATCAAGTGCAGGCGATGGTGCGTGAGATGATCCTCCCCGTTGTAGTACGTTCCCAGCACGAGTCCCTGGTCGCATACCGCAAGCGTCGAATTAAATACATCGCCGGTCGGGTCAGTCACGATTCCAAAGGTCTTCACCTGGTAATCGAAGGGCTTGCTTGCGCCTTCGGCCACCAGATGGTGCAATCCGATGTTCGTCAGTACCCATACCGAGCCGGGCTTGTCCGCAACGATCGACTTGCCGGTCCACACCCCCGGGACACTCACGTGCCCGACAATCTCCCCATCCTTCCATAGGCTGAACGCCCCATCATGAATATCCACGTAGCTACCGCCAGCCGCCAGCCACAGAATTCCCGACCGGTCCAGCAGCACCGGCTCGGCGGGCAAGACGTACTCCTTCGGATCGGCGTTCCCATCCACGCGCGCCAGAACATTCTTAACATTCGTCCACGGCGGTTTGCCTTGCGTCTCCCGCCGAAAAGCAATCCACAATGCACCGTCCGGCGCCCGAAACATCTGGTCATTGGCCGCAGGAACTTCCAGTGCGTCCGCCCAATTCGCCTTCCCATCCTGCAGCGTGACGAAATACGCCCGCGCCGGGACTCCACCTGAAGAATGCTTGAGCCCCTTCGCCAAGGTCATATCCGCCACGTACACTCCATCGCCGACACGAACGACCGTCGTGGGACCTCTTTCCATTTGATTCGGGAGATTCGGTTGCGGGTCCGCGCCCGCCGGCCACTGCAACTCCGTCCAGGTCCGTGTAGCATCGAGCACCCGCAACTTGTGATCGATCACCATCCACACGCGCCCGCCCTTGTCCACCGCCACGCTCCAACCGCCCATCACCGGTTGCCCGGTCGTCTTGCTTACGCCGCCGAACCGCTCCTGTGTCACATCCCACACGGCCGGTTCCATCAGCCCCCCGCACGCTTTCACAAACGCCTGGCGATTATCGCGAATCAGCGCCATCAGATCCTGACCCTCAAGGCGTTTCCCGGCGTCGATCAGCGCAAAGGACTCCGGCACCTCCATCCGAAATCGGTACCATTGCAGCATCGTTCCTTCGTGCCCCGGAATCAGAATGCCCGCCGGCACCGTGGCGCCAACCATGGGCCGCCACGCCATGCCGTCATATCGGCACAGCCCTTGGTCCGGGATCGGGGCCCACATGGCCCCATCGCTCGCCACGGCCAGTGAACCCCCCACTTCAAGCGTCTTGGGCTGAAGCATCGGTCGATCGTCGGGCGCGGCGGGCTTGTACCCGATGATCGCGTTGATTCCGTCAGTCTGGGGCATCCGCCAACTCGAATTCAACGGATCGCCCGCGCTCACAAACACCGTTCCATCGTCCGCCACCTCCTGCACAAATTGGAATCCAATGACTCCCATTTTCTCTTGCGTCGGTGGATCGACCGCCAGATTCGCACGCCACATCTGCGCCGGGCCGACGACGGTCGTGGTGTACCACCAACTCTCGTCACCCACGCCGGAAACTGAACTCCTGTGAACAATCGGTTTGGTCGGTGTTGCTATCCCGGGCAAAAACTTCATGTTTCCGTCCGGCTTCACCAAAAGTACCCCGCGCTGCTCCTTGCAGATCTCCACCGGAAGCATCGAAAGGCCCACATGGATATCCCCTGTCTGGTCCTGCCACAGACTCGGATGATATTGGTTCACATCCCAATCCTTGATCTTGAGAGGCGAAGGCTCCGCACGCGCCAAATCGCCCTTCGCTGGCGCATCTTCGCCACCTTTGCCGCCCTCCAGCGGTATCGTCACAACTTTCTCGTTCAAATTCGCCCACAACGAACCGTCCGGGCCCACGGCGGCGCCCGAAACGTATCCCTTCCACGGAAAATCGACCTGTGACCACTGCCCCGCGCGGTATCGCCACAAATACGTCGTCGGACGCGACTGGAGCACCAACACGCTCTTTCCGCCCTTCTCTGGCAACAAGGCCACCGGATCGGTGTACGACTTGCTTCCCCCGGTCACGAACGGCTGAAACGCGCATTCCTTTCCGTCGTAGGCACTGATCCCGGTCGATTCAATAAAAAACCGGACCCCGCCGACTTCCAGGTTGTGTTCGCGGTTTCCGGACAAACCATGGCCCGGACAAACACCGACGAAGCCTCCCGGCACCTCGGGTGGATTGTGCGCCTCGTGATCCACCCAGTGCTCACCGTCGTACCGCAACAGCAGACGGCAATCCCGCGTCACCAGCCACACTGCGCCACTTTTCTCGAACATCGCCGGCCAGCAATCGATGAGCAGCGGCGCCGGCTTGCGCCATTCCGCGGCAACCTGCTTCTTGATCGCATCCAAGTCTATCGCCCCATCCCCTGGCTTTTTGACGAACCAGCGGCGCTGGTCCGGTCCCAAAAACACGCTGCAGACCCCCGCCGGCAACGCCTCCCACCGCCGTCCTTCGGCCCGCACACCTGTTCCTGCCTGCGTCGCTGCGGGTTCGGCGGCACAAGCCGCCCTTCCCGCCCCCCCCGCCACCACCACCAGCAACACGCCACCCATCCACGCTGCAATCTTCCGCCAAGTCATACGGTACTCCTTCAATTTGTCCCAATGCCAGCCAACGAAATGAATGTTCCACTATATTACTGCCAGCCGCACGATTCGCCCTCTAGAAAAATGATGGCACCCCGCGAAATCTGCAGGTCGGTTCATGCTCGTACTCTTTCATGAGATTCGTGTCCTGCACTTTCTTCTGGCCGTTTTGCTCCTGCAGCGTCTTCGCATACAATTTGCCGTTCGTTTTCAATCTCAGTAGTGGAGCCCGCGAGTGGTGAGTCAGGTCTTTGATGTTGTCGTTATCGGGTCTGGTCCCGGAGGTTACGAAGCTGCCGTCCATGCCGCCAACCACGGCAAAACCGTGGCGTGCGTTGAACGCGCGGAACTCGGGGGGATCTGTCTGAACTGGGGCTGCATTCCGACTAAGGCCCTGCTTCGCGATGCCCATCTTTTCGACGAAATCAAACATGAGGCCCCGAACTACGGCATGGCCGTCGACACCGGCAAGTTCGACTGGAGCAAAGTCGTGGGGCGGTCCCGCACCGTCGCAGGGAACCTTTCCAAGGGGATCGAATTTCTCTTCAGGAAAGGGAAGGTCTCAACCTTCAAAGGAACCGCGTTCGTTCCCAAGGCGGGCGTTGTGGAAGTGCAGGACGCTTCAGGCAAAGTGACCCAGACGCTGGAGACCAAGAACATTCTGATCTGCACCGGGGCGCGCAACCGCGAAATTCCCGGGCTCAAGCCCGACGGGAAGAACATCATCACGAGCCGCGAGGCGATGGTCCTCAAGGAGATTCCCAAGCGTCTGGCCATCATCGGCGCGGGGGCTATCGGCGTGGAATTTGCGTACATCTACGGCACGTTTGGCAGCAAAATCACGCTCATTGAGATGATGCCGAAGATACTGCCCATCGAAGATCACGACGTTTCCGAGCGCCTGGAAGCCATCTTCAAGAAACGCGGCATCGACGTGCGGACGCGCACCAAGACCGACAAGCTCGAAGCGACCGAGCGCGGCGTCAAAGTCTCGCTGACCAATACCGAGACGAACAAACAGGAAACCATCGAGGCGGATAAAGTGCTCGTGGCCGTTGGCGTGCAGGGCAATTGGGAAAACCTCTTCGCGCCGGCGTGCACCCCCGAGATCGTCAAGAATCACATCAAGGTGGGGAAGGATTTTCAAACGAATATCCCGGGCATCTGGGCCGCCGGCGATGTCATCGGCCCGCCGTGGCTGGCGCATGTGGCGACGATGGAAGCCAAGATCGCCATTGAGCGGATGTTCGCGATCAGCAAGCGCGAAATGGATTACACGCTCATTCCCGGCTGCACTTACTGCGAGCCACAGGTGGCGTCGGTGGGCCTGACGGAAACGCAATGCGAAGAGCAGGGCATCGGTTACGAAATCGGAAAATACAACTTCAGCGTCAACGGCAAGGCGCAGGCCATCAACGCCACGGACGGGTTCGTCAAGCTCATCTTCCGCAAGGACGACGGCGAGCTTCTCGGGGCGCACCTGATCGGTTCGAACGTCACCGACATGCTGGCCGAGCTGGTGCTGGCCAAACGGCTCGAATGCACCAAGAATGAAATTGCCGGCACGATTCACGCACATCCGACGCTGAGTGAAGTGGTGATGGAAGCGGCGGCGAGTGCCGCGGAAGGACATTAAAAATAGAAAATGTAAAATAGAAAATAGAAAAAGCCGCGAGAAGGTGCGAAAGTTTTTCTATTTTCTATTCTCTATTTTGCATTTTGTATTGTACTGACAGGAACGCATGACCGAACCAATGTCGTCCAAACCTTCTTCGTTGCCGCCGGCGGAATTGGCGGCTCTTTCGGCCGGCGGCGCGCCCACTGCGGCGCCGGCCGCAAAGATGCCGGCGCCCAAGGCTGAGAACACGCTGGGGAGCCTGATCGACACCGTCGAAGCGATTATCATCGCGCTGATCCTGGCGCTGACGTTTCGCGCGTTTGTCCTCGAAGCGTTCGTCATTCCCACCGGTTCCATGGCTCCGACACTGCTCGGCGCTCACTTCAAAGCGACTTGCCCCGAGTGCGGGTATCACTTTGATGTCGATGCCAATCTGGGCTTCCAATACGTCTACGATAAGAACGGCGCCCGTTGGGGCGTCGCCGGAGTGAAGCGGCCCGATCTCGTCCGCAACGACAACATCCCGTGCGATGAGCGTGCCACCCTTTGTCCCAACTGCGGCTTCAACATCGATCCCACCTCACTGCCGCAGTACATCGACACCCGGCCGACGGCCTTCGATGCCCGAAACCGTTCCGGGAACGCGTCTTTCGCCTGGACGAATAACGGCGACCGCATCCTCGTCTTCAAGTACCTTTACTCGGTCTTCGATCCGCAGCGCTGGGACGTCATCGTCTTCAAGGAACCCCGCGAAGCCCAGAACAATTACATCAAGCGCCTCATCGGCCGGCCGGGGGAAACCATCGAAATCATCAACGGCGATATCTACGTCGCGCCGCCCGATCCCACCGGAGGAAAGACCGGACCCGAATACCGCACGATCGCGCGCAAGCCCCTGTTCATCCAGGATAAACTCTGGCAACTGGTCTATGACAATGACTACTATCCCATCGATGAAGGCATACCCCGCTCCACCGGTGATAGCTGGCACAACCCCTGGAAAGGCGCCGGTCCACACGCCAACGAGTGGGATATCCGTGGGCCCGTCATCCAATATCCCGCAGCTACCGCCGGCCTGCTTCAATTTTCCGTCGAAGATCCCTACGCCTTCAATATTCTCGGCTACAACCGCGATGTCAACGACCTCCCTGCGACGGATCTGCTGCGCGTCGGCGATCTTCGACTCGAATGCACCTGGACGCCTGCGGAGGCAGCCGGACAATCGCTGGCGATGGTGCTGGGGGCGCCGCGAAATCAATACAAACTCACCTGGAGCAGCGCGGGCATTGAACTGGTCAAATACAACATTTCGACCCGCCTCTGGGAGAGTATCAGAAGTATCCCGGCCACCGACACCCCCCTGCCCAAAGCCGGGACGGGCTATCACGTCGTGCTGTGCAACGTCGATCATTCGGTGCAGTTTCTGGTGAATGGCAAGTTGCTGCTGGTACACGCGCCGCCCTGGACGGCCGCCGACGCATTGCGCGAGAGGGCGGAGATCGAAAAGGAAGAGCCGAATCGGGATCGCGCGCTCTTCCTGAGCAAGCCGGAAATACGTATCCAGGTCGGCGGGGCCTGCACCATCGGCCACCTCAAGTTGGGCCGCGATCTTTATTACACCCAGAGCGTCGCACGCCCGCGACCGGAGTCCAAGAGCCGATTTCCAAGCGGCCCCGGCACGGCCACGATGGGCAATCCCCTGACGCTGGGGCCCGACGAGTTCTTCGCCCTGGGGGACAACTCCCGAAGGTCCGACGACGGACGAAGCTGGGCGGACATCTACCCGCCGCTCGACGACCTGGGTATCCGCCAGGGCATCGTCCCCAAACGCTACCTTCTCGGGAAAGCGTTCTTTGTCTACTGGCCCGCCGGCTACCGGCCAGCGCCCAGCGTCGAACTTCCGCTTGTTCCCAACGCGGGCGAAATGAGATTCATCAGGTAAGAAATAGAAAACAGGAAATGTAAAATAGAAAAATGGGCTGTCGCCGCGTTGGGAATTTCCACCGAGGCATCAGCTTTTTCTATTTTCTATTTTACATTTTCTATTAGGTCGTTACGCCGAGTCGCGGGAGAGGATGGGATATTCTTCGCGTTCGCCGCGGCCGGTGACGGGGTAATCTTTCCGCAGGGGATGGGCTTTGAAGCCGTCCCAGGTGAGGATTCGCCGCAGATCCGGATGGCCGCGGAACTTGACGCCGAACATGTCGTAAACTTCACGTTCCAGCCATTCGGCCCCGGCGTACAGCGGCACCAGGGAATCGACTTCCAGCCCCGGCTCATCGACGAACACCCGCAGAATCAGCCGCGGCGTGCCATCGCCCCCGCCCATCGCGATCGAATTCAAAACGTACACCAAACCGAAGCGCCCATTGGCCGGCGCTCCGGGATAATTCAGATAATCGACGCAGGAAATGTCGCTGACCATGTTGTAGTTGAGCGAAGCATCGTCCTTCAGATATTTGATCACTTCCAGAAGGTGCTCTTTGGGCACGACGATCTGCACGTCGCCCTTGAACTCCGTTCCGGTGAACTTGACGTTCGGGAATTTCTCTTTGAGCTTGGCTGCGGCCGGGTGATTGATCGCCATGTATAAGACCCTTTTATATGCCCCATCGTTTGGAGGTCAAAGTATAGCAGCACGAATGGCGCCCGCAAAATTCGCGTGAGGCGACCGTCTGGCTGAAATAGAAGTGTCACCCCCCCCCGCCCCGGCCCAGCCGGAATTCCTGTTCCGCTGCCGCCGTCTTAACCGCCCCCGGCGATTGAGCACCCGTCTCACCAATGCGAGCGGTTCCCGGTGAGCTTGCCGATGGCGTTGGGGATGCGTTTTTCCTGGGACTTGGGCTTGGTCTTTTCTTTGGGCTTGCTCTTCAGGCGGTCGCGGACGGTCATGGGCTTGGGCGTTTCTTTCGACATGGCGGCTTCCTCTCAATATCTGATCTCTATTTGATTCGGGGCGTTTGGGGCATTCCGATCCAATAGTGTATCGCCTAGTGTATCGCCGAAGCTGGGTAAATTCAGAATTCGGAATTCAAAATTCAGAATCGGGGGTGATCGCTGAGGCGATTCTTCGGTCCTCGGTCATCATGATCCCGGGGTTGTGGGTGATGGCGAGTGACGACTTGGGGGCGTTTGCATCTTGCGTCTACTGGGTTTATTGTGGATATTCTTGGCCTTTTTTCATGGAGTGGCTGCGAAATGCCTCAATTTGGCGCCATCATTGCCGGGACCGGATGTGCACTGCCCGAAAAGCGGTTGACCAATGCTGACCTCGAAAAAATGGTCGAGACCAGCGATGAGTGGATCTTCCAGCGGACGGGGATGCGCGAGCGGCGGATCGTTTCGCCGGGCGAAACTACGGCCAGCCTGGCGGTTCTGGCGGCCAAGCGCGCGCTCGAATCGGCCAAACTGTCACCACAGGACATCGACCTGATCATCGTCGGCACGTTGACGCCGGAATTTCAGACGCCGGGCACGGCGTGCATCGTGCAGCATGAATTGGGGATCGAGAAGCACATCGGGGCGTTCGACATCAACGCGGCCTGTTCGGGGTTTGTCTATGCACTGGCGACGGGGGCGCAATTCATCCAGAACGGGGCGTACAAGCATGTGCTGGTGATCGGGGCGGAGACACTTTCCAAGATTATCGATTACACGGATCGCAACACGTGCATTCTGTTCGGCGACGGGGCAGGGGCGGCGGTGCTGAGCGCATCGGACGATCCGACCCGCGGCGTGCAGGCGTTCAACCTGGGGGCCAACGGGCACGGCTGGCATTTCATCTCGATTCCGGCGGGCGGGTCGCGCAACCCGGCGACGGCCGAGACGGTGAACACCCGGCAGCATTATTTGAAGATGAACGGCCGCGAGGTGTACAAGTTCGCGGTGCACCAGATGACCGAGAGCCTGCGGTTATCGATGGAATCGTGCGGGCTGACGGCGGACACGGTGAAATTGGTGGTGCCGCACCAGGTGAATCAGCGGATCATCGATTCTGCGACGGAAAAGATGGGATTCCCGAAGGACAAGGTGTTCGTGAACATCGACCGTTACGGGAACACGAGTGCGGCGAGCGTGCCGATCGCGCTGGACGAGGCGATGAAGGCCGGGCGCTGCGGGCCGGGCGACTGGATCATCATGGTGGGCTTCGGCGCGGGGCTGACGTGGGCGGGCGTGACGGTTAAGCTGTAAGAAGTTTCAATTATCAATTTTCAAGTTTCAAAGACCAAAGGATTGTCTCGGATCTTGAAAATTGAAAATTGGACCTTGAGCCTTTTTCACAAGGAATATGTACACGATGAGCACGGCTCTCTTATGTCCCGGTCAAGGCGCCCAGCATGTGGGGATGGGGAAGGATTTTTATGCCGGGTTCGGCGTGGCGCGGCGGGTGTACGACCAGGCGGATCGGGCGCTGGGGTTTTCGCTATCGAAAATTTGCTTTGAAGGGCCGGAAGAACAACTAAACAAGACGGATGTGGCGCAGGCGGCGATATTTGTGACCAGTGCGGCGATCTGGGAGACGTTGCTGGAGTTGGGCAAGGCCAAGGCGCCGGAGTTTGCTGCCGGGTTATCGCTGGGCGAGTACACGGCATTGCACATCGCGGGGGTGTTTTCGTTTGAGGACGGGTTGAAGATTGTGCGGGCGCGCGGGCAGTTGATGCAGGCGGCGGCGGAGGCCGGGCCGAGCACGATGCTCGCGCTATTGGGGGCCGATGAACCGACGGCGGCGGCGATCTGTGCGGAGGCGGGGCAGGGCGAAGTGATCGTGCCGGCGAATTACAACACGCCGGGGCAGATTGTGCTGAGCGGGGCGATCGGGGCGTGTGAGCGCGCGGCGAAGATTGCCGAGGCGAAGGGATGCCGGAGCATTCCGCTGAAGGTGGCGGGGGCGTTTCATTCGCCGTTCATGCAGAGTGCGGCGGAGCAGATGAAAGAGGTGCTGGCGGGGGTGCGGTTCACAACGGGCCGGGTGCCGGTGATCAGCAACGTGACGGGCAAGGTGCACGGGGATACGGAATCGATCAAGGCGTTGCTGGTGGACCAGGTGGTTTCTCCGGTGCGGTGGTGCCAGGGGATTGAGACGCTGCGGGGGTTGGGCGTGACGAACTGGGTGGAGGTGGGCCCGGGTCGGACGCTGACGGGGATGATGAAGAAAATCGACCGGCGAGCGCCGGTGGAGACGTATGCGACGACGGAAGGGTTGACGACTACGGCGACGTGAGAGACGTAACCACGAAGACCACGAAGATTATTGAGAGAAGGAATTTCATATGGCGAATGAGAAGCGGGTGGCGTATGTGACGGGGGGATCGCGGGGGATCGGTGAGGCGATTGTGCTGGCGCTGGCGGCGGACGGGTTTCATGTCGTCGCGGTGGCGCGGAACAAGGAAAAACTGGAGGGGGTAGTGAAGGCGGCGGCGGAGAAGGGTGGGAGCGTGGAGGCCGAGGCGGTGGATATCGCGGATTCCGCGGCACTGACGGCGAGCATTGAGAAGGCGATCGAGAAACATGGCCGGATGGACGTGCTGGTGAATAATGCGGGGATCACGCGCGACGGGCTGTTCATGCGGATGGAAGACAAGGATTGGGATGATGTGCTGAACACGAATTTGAAGTCGGCGTTTGTGTCGTGCCGGGCGGCGACGCGGACGATGATCCGGGCGAAATGGGGGCGGATTATCAATATCAGTTCGGTGGCGGGGATGATCGGCAATGCCGGGCAGGTGAATTATGCGGCCTCGAAGGCGGGGCTGATCGGGATGACCAAGTCGATTGCGCGGGAGCTTGCAGGCAAGCAGGTGACGGCGAATTGCGTGGCGCCGGGATTCATCACTACGGACATGACGGACGTGCTGCCGCCGCAGATCAAGGAGAAGGTGCTGGAGATCATTCCGTTGCGTCGCTTCGGCGAGACGAAGGACATCGCGGCGATGGTGGCATTTCTGGCCAGCGACAAGGCCGGCTACATTACCGGGCAGGTGATCGCAGTGGACGGCGGGATGACGATGTGAGGCGGTCAGTTGTCAGTGGCCAGTGGCCAGTTGTCAGAGTCGTTTGCCAAAGTGGACAGGATTGGGTAGGCTATCGGGTCTCTATCTTGGGTGATTGAGCCCATTTATACCGATTGGAACTCATAGGATCAGGAGGCCAGAACACATGGCTGAAATCGACGAAATCGAGCAGAAGGTTATCGACATCGTGGCCGAGCAGATGGGCGTGGACAAAGCGGAAATCACCCGCGACACGAGCTTCATCAACGACCTCAATGCGGACAGCCTCGACACGGTCGAGCTGGTGATGGAATTCGAAGACGAATTCGAAATGTCCATTCCGGATGAAGAAGCCGAGAAGATTCAGACCGTCGGGCAGGCGATCGACTACATCAAGTCGGTAGCAGCCAAGCAGAAGACGCAGGAGTAAGCGGAAGCAGGAAGCAAGACGCAAGAAGCAAGAAGCCGTGCGGTAACGCCCTTCTTGCTTCTGTTGTCTTGCTTTTTTCTTCTTCGAAGATCATGGCCAAACGTCGCGTTGTCATTACGGGCCTGGGGGTGGTTACGCCACTGGGCGAGGACCTGGAGCCATTCTGGAACCGCCTGCTGGAGGGCCACAGCGGGATCAAGACGTTGAGCCGGATCCAGGGGATCGAGAATTATCCGGTGCGGATCGGGGGGGAAATCACGGCAGACGATTTTGACCCGACGAAGCTGCTGGAGCCCAAGGAAATCCGGCGGCTGGATCGGTTTTCGCTGTACGGGTTGTGCGCCGGGATGCATGCGGTGCAGGATTCGGGGATTGATTTTTCGAAGGTGAACCGGGATCGGGCAGGGGTGATCGTCGGATCGGGGATCGGGGGCATCGAGACGATGGAGCAGGAATACGATGTGCTGCTGGCCAAGGGCGTGCGGCGGGTGAGCCCGTTCACGGTGCCGAAGCTGATGGTCAATGCATGTGCGGGCAATCTGTCGATTCAATGGGGGCTGAAGGGGCCGATCTCGGCGACGGCCACGGCGTGCGCGACGGCGGGCAACGCGATCATCGATGCCTACAAAACGATTCAATATGATGATGCGGACGTGATGCTGGCGGGCGGCTCTGAAGCGGCCATGACCAAGCTGGGTCTGGCAGCATTCTGTGCATTGCGGGCGCTTTCCACGCGGAACGATGCGCCGACCAAGGCCAGCCGCCCGTGGGATAAGAACCGCGACGGGTTTGTGATGTCGGAAGGCGCCGGAGTGGTGGTGCTGGAAGAATTTGAACACGCCAAGGCGCGCGGCGCGAAGATTTACGGCGAAGTGGTGGGGGTCGGCGCGACGGGCGACGGCTGTCACATTACGGCGCCGGACGAAAATGGCGCGGGTGCCGCCGCAGCGATGGCCAAAGCGATCAAAGAAGCAGGAATCAATCCGGAACAGGTCGGATATATCAACGCCCACGGGACGTCGACGGACCTGGGCGATGCGGCCGAGACCCGGGCGGTCAAGGTGGTGTTCGGCGCGGCGGCCAAGAAAGTGGCGATCAGCTCGACGAAGTCGGCGCTGGGACACTCGCTGGGGGCATCGGGTGGGATCGAAATGGTGATTACGGCACTGGCGCTGTCGCGCGGCGTGCTGCCGCCGACGATCAATCTGGAAGAGCCGGACTTGGAGCACGGGTGCGATCTGGATTACGTGCCACTGGTGGCGCGGCAGGCCCAAGTGAAGTATGCGATGTCGAATTCCTTTGGATTCGGCGGGCATAACACGAGTTTGCTGGTGGGGAAGGTCTGACGAGCGGCCGCTGGCCGTTAGTCCGTCCTTTTATTTTTGTGCGTAGGAGGAACCCGCGAGAAGGATCTTGCGGGTTTCTGTGTTTTTGCGGGAGGAGGAGGAAGGGGGAATCGCGGAACTTGGCGGGGTTTGACGCGTTGACAGGTATATGATCATGGGATGGGTGAACTCACCAAGGGGCGGTTGAGGTGTCGGGTAATTAGGCCGCGAAAGATCCGCGGCGAGCATCTGGCGAAGAGGAGAACGAATGTCAGCGATCAGCAGGGTGGCATTGGGCCGCGGTATTTCGGCGGCGATGGTGTTGGCGGCTGCAGGTGCGTGTGCGCAGAGCGCGGCGGCGCAGACCTATGTTCCGTACGGCAGTGCGCCAGTGTACTCTTCGCCGCCGGTGGTGGCGCAGACGGCGGTGGCGGATCGGCTGATGGATGAACAAATCGATCAGTTGATGATGTCGATCGCGCTCTATCCGGACCCGCTGCTGGCGCAGATTCTTCCGGCAGCGACTTATCCGCTGGAGGTCGTGACGGCGGCGCGTTTCGTGCGGGCGTATCCGCAGGCGACGGACGCGGATTTTGCACGGCAGAACTGGGACCCATCGGTGATGGCCTTGGCGCATTACCCCTCGGTGCTGCAGACGATGAGCGACAACCTGGAATGGACGCAGACGCTGGGGGCGGCATTTGTGAATCAGCAGGCGGACGTGATGGCGTCGATTCAGCGGCTGCGCGTGCAGGCGCAGGCCTCTGGGGCGCTGCTGAACACGCAGCAGCAGGAGGTGCTGGCAGCGGATGATGGCATTCGCATTGTGCCGGTGAATCCGCTGGTGCTGTACGTGCCGGTGTACGATCCGCAGGTGATATTTGTGCAGCGGCCGTGGATCGGGCATCCGCGGGTGGCGGTGGCATCATTCATTTCGTTTGGGAGCGGTTTTGCGATCGGCGTATGGCTGAACAATGATATTGACTGGCACGATCATTGGGTGGCTGTGGGCGGCGGGTGGCATCGCGACTGGCGCTACGAGGGGAATCGAATTGTTTTTGAGCGGGATGTACGGGAGCGGGAACGCGCGCGAGACGTGCATGTGGAGCGCGTGGTCGTGAGGCCGTGGGCGCACGATCCCGTGAAGGCTACGCCACGGCTGCCGGCGACGATGATCCGGCGCGACGACGACCGGCGCGGCTGGCCGGCACAGACGGGCGTGACGGTGCAGGTACACGGGGGGCAGGTCACGGGTTCGGTGCAGGCGAATACGCCGGAGCTGCATGTTTTCGGCGGGTATGAGAACCGCGCGGATGTGCAGCATGAGGTGGAACGCGGCCGGGCGAGCCGACCGAATGTTCATGAGTCGCCGCATGAACCACCGCACGCGCCGCCGCCAGTGCCGGCGCAGGTCGTTCCGCAAAATGGTCCGCAGAAGATGGGCCATCCTGACCGCGACAGGCACGGACACTGAGTCGGAATGGCAGGAATGTTCATCACGAAAACACGAAGACAGAATGCTATGGCTATGGGAAAGCGAGTTGCGAATATGAAGAATGTCTGGCGAGGCGTGGGAATCGTTTTGCTCGTGGCGCTGGCGGGTTGCGTTGGGACGCAGACGGCGGCCGTGCAGGTAGGCGGTCAGCCGTGGGATGAGCAAACGGTATTTGATTCCGATGGAGCGGCGGTAGAGGCGTTGCTGGCGGCCGCCAAGGCGCAGGATCATGGGCAGGTGGACAAGATTCTGGGCCCGGTGTCGAAGCAGTTGCTCTCGGGGGACAAGGTGGAGGATGCGCGGGGATTCGAGGCGCTGGGGCGGATTGCCACGGAGCAGAATCGCCTGGAGAAGAAAGACGATAGCACGAGCATTTTGCATATCGGCGTGAAGGATTGGCCGTTTCCGATTCCCGTGGTGAAGAATGCCGCCGGGAAATGGTACTTCGACACGGCGGCGGGGAAGCAGGAAATTCTGACGCGGCGGATCGGGCACGATGAGCTGGCGGTGATCAACGAATGCAAAGTGTATCTGCAGGCGCAGCGGGAGTATGCCAGCGTGGAGCGCGACGGATCGGGCGTGCTGAAGTATGCGCAACATTTTCTGAGCACGCCGGGGGCTCAGGACGGATTGTATTGGGAAACGAAGCCGGGGGAGCAGCAGAGCCCGTTCGGGCCGATGATGGCGCAGGCGTCGCAGGAAGGATATACGTTCAAGAAGGGCAGCGGGCGGCAGCCGTTCCACGGGTACTACTATCATATTCTGAAGAAGCAGGGAGCGGCGGCGCCAGGCGGCAAGTATGACTACGTGATCAATGGGAACATGATCGCGGGATTCGCCCTGGTGGCGTGGCCGGCACAATACGGCAATTCGGGGGTGATGACGTTCATCGTGAATCACCAGGGGAAGATCTATCAGAAAGACCTGGGGCAGGAGACGAGCGATGCGGCGAAGAAGATCACGGAGTACAACCCGGATGCGAGCTGGACGTTGGTGAAGGAGTGAGGGGCTGGGAAGACGATGAACGTTGAGCGATGAACGAGGAATGGGGGCGGCGTTTCTCGCGGCGGGTACATCATTACCTGCAGCTAATTCATTATTATGTATAAATAACCCCGTCGGACCGCGTTATTGCGAATCCGTCGCGGGTTTATTAGTTCCGTAGCGCTGACTATTTCGGAGTGATAACTAACAAACCGTGTGTGATTGTGGGTGTCATTCAAGAGGTTGATGAGAGCTTTACGGGTGTTCGGGACAGAATCAGGAAAGGGCAGGCCATGAGAACGAACTTGAGTATGCGGATGATGCTTCTGGGTGGCGGATTGGTCGTGAGCGGTTTGCTTCAGGCGGCGTGCGCCCAGACGTATGCGGGTGAATACACCCCGGCGTATCCTTCGGCGAACTATCCGACGAACTATACGACTTACACCCAGCCGCAGGTGACGTACGCGCCACCGGTGGCGGAAAGATTGACCGATGCGCAGATCGATCAGCTGGTCGCGCCGATCGCGTTGTATCCGGATCCGCTGCTGGCGCAGGTGCTGCCGGCGGCGACGTATCCGACGGAGATCGTGCTGGCCCAGCGCTGGCTGGCGGCCAATCCGCAGCCGAGCGAACAGGCGATCGATGTGCAGAGCTGGGATTCGTCGATCAAGGCGCTGGTGCATTATCCGACGGTGCTGCAGAACATGAACGATCACCTGGAATGGACGCAGGCGCTGGGCGCGGCATTTGTGAATCAGCAGGAAGATGTGATGGCGTCGGTTCAGCGGCTGCGGTTGCAGGCGCAGGCGGCGGGGACATTGCAGACGACGGCACAGCAAGAGGTGTTTGCGGACAACGGTGCGGTGTGCATTGAGCCGGCGCGTCCGGACGTGATTTATGTGCCGGTGTACGATCCGCAGATCGTGTATGTGGAGCGTCCGGTGTATGAGCGGCCGGCGCCCATCTTCTTCGGCATCGGGTTGCAGATCGGCGGATGGCTGAATAACGATTGCGACTGGGGCCATCGGTATGTGAGCGTTGGCGCGAATTGGCGGCACGATCATGACCGCGACGTTCGCACGAGTGCAGGACGGGATATTCGCGGTAACGGCGGCGTGCAGGTGACGCGCACCACGATCAATAACACCGTGATCCATGGGAATACGGTGTTATTGATCGTGGTGCGCGTCACCTGCACGCC
>Ga0114951_10000198_pt1 | contig 85235 bp, 64 predicted proteins | sample AM7aDNAmetaG_FD_88677 | JGI IMG/M metagenome (GOLD analysis project Ga0114951, IMG submission 88677) | Freshwater microbial communities from Finland to study Microbial Dark Matter (Phase II) - AM7a DNA metaG | ecosystem: Environmental > Aquatic > Freshwater > Lake | place: Finland: Lake Alinen...
CGCTCCTCCGCAAGAAGGGGGATTGACACAGAGAGTACGCTATCCAACAAACACGAAAGCCTGAGTCAATCACACCTGCCTACTCAGAGTCCCTCGGTGTCATTTATCCATGAGGCAACGGGCCCGCCACGACGCATTTTCCTGAGGAACTGGTTCGGGGGGCGTTCCGGTTGCGTTTTTCCTTGCCGGCCCGCCGCGCGCGGCCTATCACCTCTTCCTGAGACTTCACCATGATCACCATTGTTGTCGCTCCCGATAAATTCAAAGGCTCGCTGACAGCCGAGGAAGCCGCTGCCGCCGTGGAGCGCGGCGTCCGGCGCGTCTGGCCGCGCGCGCGCGTGGTGAGGGCGCCGATGGCCGATGGCGGCGAAGGCACGCTGCGCGCGTTGGTGCGCGCCACGGGCGGAAGGATTTTTCATCGGCGCGTCATGGGACCGCTCGGCGGGCCGGTGCGTGCGGCGTTTGGCGTGCTCGGTGACGGCAAGACGGCGGTGATCGAGATGGCAGAGGCGAGCGGCTTCCGGCTCGTGCCGGCGGCCCGGCGCAATCCGCTCGTCACCACCACCTATGGCACCGGCGAACTGATCATGGCGGCGCTGCGACGCGGTTGCCGGCGGTTCATTGTTGGCATCGGCGGCAGCGCCACCAACGACGGCGGCGCGGGCATGGCGCAGGCGCTCGGCGTCCGGCTGCTGGACGCGCACGGCCGCGAGTTGCCGGCCGGCATCGGCGGCGGCGCACTGGACCGCGTGGCGGGGTTTGATTTTTCCGGGTTTCAAATTTCAAATTTCAAATTTGAATTTCTCGTCGCCAGCGATGTGCGCAATCCGCTCGTCGGTCCGCGCGGCGCGAGCGCCGTGTTCGGCCCTCAGAAAGGCGCGACGCCGGCGATGGTGAAACAACTCGACGCAAACCTCCGACATTGGGCGAAGGTGATTGCGAAAGACGCCCGCCTGTTGGCCGGGCAGGGATTGCGGAATGCGGAATACAAATCGCTGACGACTTTTCCCGGTGGCGGCGCGGCGGGCGGGCTGGGCGCGGGGTTGCGGGCGTTTCTTGGCGCGCGGTTCCGGCCGGGCGTGGAGATCGTCATCGAGCACGCGCGGCTCGCGGAGAAGCTGCGCGGCGCGGACCTCGTCATCACCGGCGAGGGCCGGCTGGATCGCTCGACGCTCGACGGCAAAGCGCCGCTCGGCGTGGCGCGGCTCGCGCGGCGGCTCGGCGTGCCCGTGATCGCCATCGGCGGCTCGCTCGCGCCGGAGGCGGAAGCGGCGTTTCGCCGCGCCGGTTTTGCGGCAGCGTTGCCGTTGATGACCGGTCCGATGAGTCTGGAGGAGGCCATGCGGCAGGCGGGCGCGTTGTTGGAGGCGACAACGGCTCGCGCGATGGCGCTGGTGCGGATGGGGCGGCGTAATGCGTAGCGCGTATTCTGTATTTCGTAGTTCGGGTTTGCTTTTCGCGCGCGCCTCATTTGGAATCACACGTCGCCAGTTACGCAATACGTAATACGAACTACGAACCACGAACCACGAACTATGAAAACAGCACTTCTTTTCGCCGGCCAGGGCGCGCAAGTCGTCGGCATGGGCAAGGATCTTGCGGCGGCATCGCCTGCGGCGCGGCAGGTGTTCGAGCGCGCCAACGCGGTGCTCGGTTGCGACCTGGCGCGGATTTGTTTCGACGGCCCGGAGGCGGAACTGACGAAGACCGACAATGCGCAGCCGGCGATTTTTGCGACCTCCATCGCCTGTCTGGAGGCGTTGCGCGCGGAACTTGACGTGCAGGGAAAAACGCTGGAGTTCGCGGCGACGGCGGGTTTGTCGCTCGGCGAGTTCACGGCGCACGTGGCAGCGGGGACCATGAGTTTCGAGGACGGGCTGCGGCTGGTGCGATTGCGCGGGCAGGCGATGCAGGCGGCGTGCGAGGCCACGGCGGGCGCGATGGCGGCGGTGTTGAACCTGGACGCCGCCGTGTGCGCCGAGGTCTGCAGGGAGAGCGGCGCGGAGGTGGCGAACCTCAACTGCCCCGGCCAGATCGTGATCAGCGGCGAGAAAGCCGCCGTCGCCGCGGCGTGCGAGATGGCGAAGACGCGCGGCGCGAAGCGGACGTTGCCGCTGAACGTGGCGGGCGCGTATCACTCGCGGCTCATGGCGGGCGCGCAAGCGCCGCTGGCCGGCGCGCTGGCCGGCGCGACGCTGACCGCGCCGAAGGTGACCGTGGTTTCCAACGTGACCGCGCAACCGGCCGCGACGCCGGACCAGATCCGCGACCTGCTGGCCCGGCAGGTCGTCTCGTCGGTCTATTGGGAGACTTCGATGCGTTGGTTGCTGGCGCAGGGCTTCCAGCGGTTCATTGAGCTTGGCCCCGGCACGGCGCTGGCGGGTTTTATGAAACGGATTGACGCCGCCGTGCCGGTGTTGTCTGTGAACAGTTGCGAGTCGCTCGCCGCCGTCGCCGCCAAACTTTGACGCGAGAGGTGGCGCGGCGACATCCGGGTTGCGTCAACCGGCGCGTCACGCTAGGATTTCGTCCTTATGAGCAAGACCATTCGTGGCAAAGTCTATGTGGTGCGCGACAACATTGACACCGACCAGATTATTCCGGCGCAGTATCTGAGCCTCCTGCCGAACGTGCCGGAGGAATACGAGAAGCTTGGCAGCCACGCGATGGCCGGGCTGCCCGACAGCACCTATCCGCAGCGGTTCGTCCAGCCGGGCGCGATGGACGCCGAGTATCCAATCATCATCGGCGGGCGGAACTTCGGCTGCGGCAGCAGTCGCGAACACGCCCCGGTGGCGCTTGGCGCGGCCAACGGCGAGGCGGTGATCGCGGAGAGTTTCGCGCGCATTTTCTTCCGCAACTGCGTCGCGACCGGCGAAATCTATCCCATCGAGTCCACGCAACGGCTCTGCGACGTTTTCAAAACCGGCGACGAGGTGGAAGTGGACCTCGACAAGAACGAGCTGGTTGCGGTGGCCACCGGCCAACGCTACGCGCTGAAACCGCTCGGCGACGCGCGCGAGGTGATTGACGCCGGCGGCTTGTTCGCCTACGCGAAGAAGACCGGCATGATCCCGGCGCGATAACGCGGCAGGGCCTGCGCGCGAGCGCCTCTGCGACACCGGCACTGCTGGCGCGGGACAAGGAGCGAATTCGCTTTTGCTTCCCGCGGCGCGTTGCGGCATACTTAGGCAATAGGAGACGCCACCATGATCAAGAGCATTCTTTTCTGCACAGACGGTTCCGAGTATTCCGGCGTCGCCGGCGATTACGCCATCTGGCTCGCGCAAAAACTTCGCGCCCGCATCGTCGCCCTCCACGTGACCGACGTGCGGTTGCTCGAAGGGCCGTTGCTGGCCGACCTCTCCGGCGCGATTGGCGCGCAGCCGTATGAGGCGCTGGTGCCGCAATTGCAGGAAATACAGAAGCAGCATGCCACCGTCATTCTCGACGCGGTCGCCGACCGCTGCCGCCAGGCCGGCGTCCAATGTTCGGCGCTCCATCGCACGGGCAGTCTGGTGGAAAACATCGCCGATGAGGAAACGCGCACCGAACTGGTCGTGCTCGGCCAGCGCGGCGAGCACGCGCGGACCATCGGCCAGTTCCTCGGCTCCAGCGTCGAGCGCGTGGTGCGCCACTCCATCAAACCGTGCCTGGTCACGCCGGACAAGTTCCGCGAGATCCGGCAGGTGTTGATGGCCTATGACGGCAGCGCGCAATCCAGCAAGTCGTTGCAAGGCGCCATCGAGTTGTGTCAGGCGCTCAAGCTCAAGCTTGACATCGTCACCGTGGTGCCCGTGCCTCCTGAAATGGGTGTTACCCCCGCGCTCGAAGACGCCGTGCGCATGGCCAGAGACCACGGCATCGAGCCGTCCCCGGAGACGCTGGTGGGCCACGCGGAGCAGCAGATTCTGGAATGCGCCGAGCGACGGGGGGCGGACCTCATTGTCATGGGCGCCTACGGCCACACACGCATCCGGGAACTGATGCTCGGTTCGACCACCAGCCACGTCGTCCGCAAGAGCAGCGTGCCGGTGCTGCTGACGCGCTAGAAGGAAACTTCAGCAGGCCTCGCGGCGGTTCCGTATTACTTGCCGCCTGTCGCCTTGGCTTTGCAGCAACCGGGCAGGTCGGCGAAAGCCTTGGGATCGGCCTTGACGCCGTTGGCCTGATAGCCGGCCTTTGAGACGGCTATCTCGATCTTTTCCTGGATGCCTGCTTTGTCCTCGACGGTGACCAGCATGAGTTTCTTCTCCATGTCAGGCTTCACCGCCTTGACGCCTTCGACGCCCTTGATGGCCTTGACGATGGTATCGCAACACATGTCGCAGACCATCGTGGGAACCTTGACCGCAAGCTCTCCGGCCAGCGCTGAGGCGGCCAACATCGCGCCGGCCAGCACCGCCATTCCAATCGCGCCCATCTTCGTCATTTCTTTTCCTCTTGTTTGATTTGTTCCAGCGCCGCCTTGATATCGGCGGCGGCCTTCCTGGCATTCACGGCCAGGTCGCGCCAGGCGATCCGGCCCGACTTGTTGATGATGAATGTAACGCGCGAGCAGTACTTATCCCTCGCGGCGCCGTAAAGTTCGCTGACTTTGTGGTCCGTGTCGGCGATCAGCCCGAACGGCAGCTTGTGATGCTCGGCGAACTTTGCGTGCGATTCGACCGAATCGTAGCTCACGCCGAACACCGCCGCGTCCAATCCCTTCAGTGCCTCGATGCCATCGCGCAGGTCGCACGCCTCCGTGGTGCAGCCCGGCGTGAAATCCTTCGGATAGAAATACAGCACGATGTTCTGTTTGCCGATCAGGTCGGCGAGGTTGACCGCGTGCGGATGTGCCGCCGCCTGGAACAGCGGTGCCTTGTCGCCCACGTTGGGCGGCGTCTCCGCCAACACAGCCATCAGCGGAACCAGAAGCAAACAAGCGATCGCAGGGGATTTCGATTTCATAGTCCGCAAACCTAACCCTTGTTTGTCGCCACGCAACCGCCATTCGCGATGCCGTCTTCCAAAACCGCCGCTTTCGTGGCATAAGAACCGGCCATGAACGCTTCTTCGTTCGCCGCCTTCTTCGCGTCACTTCTCGTCGTCGGCTCCGTTGCGGCAGACGACAAACTCCTGCCCGGAACGCAGCCGCTGACCGGTACCAATGATCTCTCGATGGGCATGGTCGCCGGCATTGACCGCTTCCTCGACCGCGAACTGACCGCCAGCGTCGAGCGTCGCGCCGCGAAGTGGCATCGCGATTTTTCCTCACCCGAAGATTATGCAAAGTCTATCGAGCCGAACCGTGAACGTTTCAAGAAAATCATCGGTGTGGTGGATGAGCGGGTGAAGCCGGAGTTGGAATTCATTGGGACGAATCGAGAATCGGCGCAAGTCGGCGAAGGTGCGGGTTACAAGATTTTCGCCGTGCGCTGGAGCGTGCTACCCGGCGTGGATGCGGAAGGTTTGCTGCTACAGCCGGCCAAGGAGCCAGTGGCCGACATTGTCGCGTTGCCGGATTGTGATTGGACGCCAGAAATGTTCGTTGGTCTCGCTGAAGGTGTGCCTCCGGAAGCTCGTGTTGCTTTGCGGTTGGCCGAGAGCGGTTGTCGTGTGCTTGTGCCACTGCTAATGGATCGCCGCGATACTTATTCTGGCAATCCCGCCATTCGCATGACGAACCAACCGCATCGCGAGTTCATCTACCGCGCCGCGTTTGAAATGGGCCGTCACATCATTGGCTACGAAGTGCAAAAGGTGCTGGCGGCTGTGGACTGGTTCTCCACCGACGCGCCAAAACGGCCCATCGGCGTCATCGGCTACGGTGAAGGCGGGTTGCTCGCGTTCTATGCCGCAGCAGCCGACACGCGCATCAGCGCGGCTCTTGTCAGCGGTTACTTTCAGGATCGAGAGAAAGTGTGGGGCGAGCCGATCTACCGCAACGTGTCCGGCTTGTTGGAAGAATTTGGCGACGCTGAAATCGCGAGCCTCATTGCTCCGCGCGCGCTTGTGGTCGAGGCGAGCCGTCATCCTGAAATTAGCGGGCCACCCGCGCCGTCGCAGGGACGGATCGGAGCCGCGCCGGGCGTCATTGCCACACCACTTCAGCACTCCCTCATATCGGAGGCCAATCGCGCAGAGAAGCTATTTGGAAAATTTCACTCGCAGTTCAAATTCGTCCTCACTGCCAACTATCCGTTTATGCCGGAACTTTTCTTTGCGCTCAATCCATTCTTGAAATCGTTGGGTGTAATGTCGCCATCGGTTTCAGGTTTGGCTCCGACGCTTCACGCTTCACGCTCCACGCCCGACGAACTTCGCTTCCACCGCCAATTCGATCAACTCGTCGAGCACACGCAACGCGTGTTGCGCGAGGGCGAGACTCGGCGGGCGGAGTTGTGGAAGAAGCCGAACCTCGATTTGAGCAACTGGGGATTTCCGCTGGCGAAGGATTCGGCGGCGGCGGTGAAGAAGTATCAGGAGGATACACGCGCTTATCGCGACTACCTGTGGGACGAGGTCATCGGCCGCTTCCCGCCGGCGTTGTTGCCGGTGAATCCGCGCACGCGGCTGGTTTATGACGAGCCGGCGTATCGCGGCTACGAGGTGATGCTCGACGTGTGGCCGGACGTTTATGCCTACGGCATCCTGCTCGTGCCGAAGGACCTCAAACCGGGCGAGCGCCGGCCGGTGGTCGTTTGCCAGCACGGGCTGGAGGGCCGGCCGCAGGATTGTGCGGACCCGAAGGTGGAGAGCCACTACTACCACAGCTTCGCGAACAAGCTCGCCGAGCGCGGCTTCATCACCTATTCGCCACAGAATCCCTACATCGGCAAGGACGCCTTCCGCGTGTTGCAACGCAAGCTCAACCCGCTGGGCAAGACGCTTTTCGCCGTCATCGGGCGCCAGCACGAGCGGACGCTGGACTGGCTCGCGTCACTGCCGTTCGTGGACGGCGACCGCATCGCGTTTTACGGCCTGAGCTACGGCGGCAAATCGGCGATGCGCTTGCCGGCGATGCTGGAGAAATACTGCCTGTCCATTTGTTCCGGCGACTACAACGAGTGGATCGCCAAGAACGTCTCCACGACCTTCAAGGGCAGCTACATGTTCAGCGGCGAGTATGAAATCTTCGAGTGGAACCTCGGCAACACGTTCAACTACGCCGAGATGTCTTGGCTCATCTGCCCGCGACCGTTCATGGTCGAGCGCGGCCATTTTGACGGTGTGGGCGTGGACGAGATGGTGGCCTACGAATACGCCAAGACCAAACGCCGCTACGACCTGCTCGGCATCGGCGACCGCTGCGAGTTCGAATATTTCAACGGCCCGCACGAAATCCACGCCGTCGGCACGTTCGACTTCCTCCACAAACACCTGAACTGGCCGAAGCGGTAGCGATGGCGGTCAAATGAGATTAAACATGAACGGGCGACGACTTTTGTTAATGGCGGCATTGATCAGTTGGGTCAGGCTCGGCTCGGCCGCGGAGGGGCCGGGCATCGAGCCGCATGGCGGAACCTTCGAGGGACCGGTGTTTGTCACGATCACGGCTCCGTCGCGCGAGGGACAGGTGCGCGTGACCGTGGACGGAAGCGAACCGGCCTTCGAGCCTTACGCGCTGGATGGTTCGCGGCCGATGACGCAATCCTACGCCATCCGCGCGCCGTTCCGGCTGGCCACTAGCGCCACGGTGAAGGCGCGGGTCTTTGGCGCTGACAAACAACCGCTCGGCCCGACCAGCGAGGTGGCCTTTGTGATTCGACAGCGGCTCAGGCCCGGCGTGCCGTTCCATCCCGTGGACTGGTCGGCGGACGTGGAGACGTGGTGGAGCCGGCATCCGATGAACCCGAAATCGCCGCAGCCTTTTGCGGGGCCGGTCGAGTCGCCGCCGTTTCGGGTGAACGTGGCCGACGCGCGCCGGCAGCACCCGGAGACGACCACGGCAGGCATCGAGGAGGCGCTGGCGATGTTGCCCGCGGAAGGCGGAACGCTCTGGTTTCCGAAGGACCAGGGGCCGTATGTGATCACCAAGCCCGACTCGGCCCAGAAACTTTCGGCCGGCAGTTATTTGTGGGGTGGGGCGATCAAGATTCGCAACCGGAGCAACCTGCATTTCCTGTCCGACGGCGCCGCCATTCGTTGCGATCACACCGCCTTCGGCATTGCCGGCGGCGAGTTTGACCGCTTCCGGCAGGTGGAGCACCCGGCGGTGAATTATTATTTTCAAAACCTGGTTTTCGACGGCAACGGGCAGGCCGGCACGGCCATGCTCTTCCCGCAGGAAGGCGAGAACTTCCACATCCTCAACACGACCGACATGATGTTCGACCAGTGCCGGTTTGTCGGCTCGGTCAACCCGCGCGTGGGTCACGGCGGTCTCGTGAGTCTGGCGTTCAAGTCCGACAACATCTGGTTCCGCGACTGCTTTTTCGAGTCGGGCATGTGGGGCGTGTATTGGGACGGCGTGCATGGCGGCGGGTTGGTCAATTGCACCTTCACCGGCCGCTTCACCAACGGCGGCTTTGTGCTGTTCACCAACGACGATCTCAGCCCGTTCGATTTCCGCCTGCGCTCGGCGCAGTATGTGGTGGTGGCCGGCTGCACCTTCGGCGGGCCGGACGAACCGAGGAAATACAACGCCGCCACCGCGTTTCACATGGCGGGCGAGAAATGCCTGTTCACCGGCAACACCGTCAACCACGCCTACCGCACCGGCGTTTCCTGCGACGGCAAGCTGGCGCCGGATATTCGCCCGTATCGCTACCACTACACGGGCAACCGGATCGTGGACAATCGCTTCCGCGGCGTGGACACGCTGCTGCTGATCAATTCGCTCACCTATCCGAAGACGATCAGCGCGCGGCTGAGCGATTATCTCGTGCGTGATAACGACGCCACGGACTTGCAGACTTTTGCAGAACTGGCGGTGCGCCCCGGCGCGGCGGAGATCGAGAACGTGCGGATCGAGAAGAACCGCCTAGCTGGTCGAAATATACCGCAGTTGATCGCCAAGCAAGGGGGCGTTCGTGGCGCGCGCGTGACGGGCAATACCTTCGCCGGCCAGAAACGGGCGATGGTGGTCGGCCCGCCCGAAGGATTGCCGCCCGACGCGGTCGTTGTCGAAGCGAACACCTTTGACCGCTAGCGGCGGAACGCTATGATCGCACAGGCGGCGGGCGACTGGCCGGCGAAACCACATCGGCGGCGAGTTCGACTTCCTCCGCAAACACTCGCATCTTTTTAAATGATGAGCCGTACAACAAACAGTAGCGCAAGCTTCCAGCTTGCGATGATGATGAATGGAATTCGCAAGCTGGAAGCTTGCGCCACGGTCCTGACAGCCGCCTGCCTTCTCGCGGCGGCGTCCGCACCGGCGCAGGAGCCAAAACCCGCCGCCGAACTGGTGACGCTCGCCGGCCGCACGATGGGCACGACTTACTCGGTGAAGTTCCTCCAGCCGCCCTCGCCCATGGCCGTCGAACGGGCGCAGCAGGAGGTCGGCGAGCTGTTGGAACAACTGGAGCAGGCGATGTCCACCTACCGTGAAGACTCGGAAGTCTGCCGGTTCAGCGCGTATCGCGGCAGCGATTGGTTCGCGGTGTCAGCGGACACGGCGCGCGTGGTCGAGGAATCGCAGCGCGTGAGCGAGCTGACCGGCGGCGCGTTCGACGTGACGGTGGACCCGCTGGTGCGGCTGTGGGGATTCGGCCCGCGCCGAGCGACCGGCGAGACGCCGCCGGAGCAGGCCGTTGCCGAGGCGCGTCGCAAGGTGGATTACCGCCGGCTGCAAGTGCGGCTCGATCCGCCCGCGTTGCGGAAAACATCGCCGGAGATTTCCGTGGACCTCTCCGCCGTCGCGAAAGGCTATGCCGGCGATGCGGTCGCCGCCTGCCTCGAAAAATCCGGCGTGACCCATTACCTCATCGCCATCGGCGGCGAACTGAAGGTGCGCGGCCACGGGTCGCAGGGCCGGCCGTGGCGCGTCGGCGTTGACAAGCCACTCGACGACGGTCGCGCCGTCCAGCGTATCATCGAGCTGAAGGACAGCGCCGTCTCCACGTCGGGGGACTATCGGAATTTTTTCACCGCCAACGGCCGCCGTTTCTCGCACGTCATTGACCCGCACACCGGCCGGCCCGTGACGCACAACCTCGCCTGCGTCACGATTGTGCAGGAGACGAGCGCGCGCGCCGACGCGATGGCGACCGGCCTGATGGTGCTTGGTCCTGACGCCGGTTACGCGCTGGCGGTGAAGCACGGTTGGGCGTGCCTTTTCATCCTGCGCGCCGACTCCGGCTTCGTCGAAAAACCGACACCGGCGTTCGAGAAACTGCGCTAACGGCGGTCAGCGCGGCGGCGGCGAGAGAAACCGCCCGCCGATTTTTCTTGAACTGGGCCGCCGGTTTGGAGTCAAAAGGGGGCATGAAGAAAACCTTGCTTTCCCTCCTGTGTGTTCTCGGCCTCGTTTTCAGCGCCGCGTTTGCGGCGGACGACGCGAAACCGTTCATCGGCAATTGGGCGCTGACCATTCCCGGCGGCGGCTCCGGCTGGCTAGGCGTCGAGGAAAAAGACGGTGGCCTGAAAGGCAGCCTCCTTTGGGGCGGCGGCAGTGTGTTGCCCGTGGCCGGCGTGAAAGTCGAGGACGGCAAGTTGATCGTGACACGCATCCAGCAACCGAAGGGCAAGGACGGCAAGCCCGGCCCGAAAGTCACCGAGACCATCACCGGGACGCGCGACGGCGATTGCCTCAAGTTGGTCACGGTCAAGTGCGGCGAGAACGGCAAGGAATTCGGCCGCGCCGAATTTACCGGCAAGTTTACGCCGCCGGTGCCGGCCGCGCCGGATTTGTCGAAGGTGAAGTTCGGCGAGCCGATCTGTCTTTTCAATGGCAAGGACCTCAGCGGCTGGAAAGTAACAAACACGAACCTGCCCAACGGCTGGAGCGTCAAGGACGGTCTCATGGACAACGATGCCCCGCAGGAGCCGGGCAAGCACAAGGGCTACGCCAATATCCGCACCGAGCGCGAGTTCGAGGACTTCAACCTGACGCTGGAGGTGCGCGTGCCCAAGAACGGCAACAGCGGCGTTTATCTGCGCGGCATCTATGAGGTGCAGGTCTGTGACAGTTTCGGCAAGCCGCTCGACCCGCACAACATGGGCGCGGTCTACAGCCGCATCTGCCCGACCGTCTCCGCGGAGAAGCCCGCCGGCGAATGGCAGACGATGGACATCACGCTCGTGGACCGTCACGTCACGGTGATTCTCAATGGCCAGAAGGTCATTGATAACCAGCCGGTGCTCGGTTGCACTGGCGGCGCGCTCTGGTCCGATCAATTCCGTCCCGGCCCGATCTATCTTCAAGGCGACCACACGAGCGTGACCTACCGCAACATCGTCATCCGGCCGGTGGTGAAGTAATCGCGCTTGTCTCAAAAAAGAGCGTCACTTCTACAGAACGGAGGTTCGCGTCCGTTGAACGTGGGGGGCGAATGCTTGCCTTCAACCCGCAACGGGCTTGGAAGGCCGTTCGACGCTGGCCAATCCGCTCGGCGCATCACCATCGCGTTTCGTTCAACCAGCGCCGCACATCGGGCGCCTTCGGGTCGTCGGGGCGCATCTGGAGGAACATGGTGTAGTGCTGCCGCGCCTGGGTTTTTGTCTCGGCCCGCTGCGAGTAAATATGGCCGAGCGCCAGGTGCGCTTTCGCAAAACTTGGGTCCACACGCAGCAGCGCCTCAAACTGCGTCGCGGCTTCGGCGAAAGCGCCGCGTTGCAGCAACGCATATGCATCCTGAAAACGCTCCTGCGGCGTGCGGCGGTCCACCGGCGGCGGCGCGGGTGGCGGCGGTTTGACCACCGGAGCCGGTTCCTCGACGCGGACGACGGGTTTGGGAGCGGGCTTTGGGGTCGGCTTGGCGCTCTCGTGGCTGGCGGTTGATTTGCCGAGGCGCGACCGCACGATGACGGCCTCGGCGGCGGTCGGGAATTTTTTCAGCAACGTCTGGTAGGTTTGGTCCGCGGCGGCGCGGTTCTTGAGATAGCGCTCCTGCAAATCGCCGAGATGAAACAGCGCACTGGCGTCCATCGGGTCCAATTCGACGATCCGTTTGTAGGCGGCAACGGCGGCGGCCGGCTCGTTGAGTTCGGCGGCAAGCGGCGCGGCGCGGCGCAGCGCAGCGACGAAATCCGGCTTCAACCGCACGGCTTCCTGAAAACTTTGCAGCGCCGGCGCTTTCTGGCCTTGTTGCAGGAAAAGCTCGCCGAGCCGGAAATGCGTGAGCGGGTTCAGCGGATCCAGTTCGACGGCTTGCGCGTAGGTGGCGCTGGTGCGGTTGGTGTCGTGTTGTTGCTGGTAGTAGTCGGCGAGCGAGAGCGCGACCTCGGCGGCGTCGCGGTTGCGGCCGGCAGCTTTCAGTTGCGCGATCAGCGCGTCGAGCGCGGCCGGCTGCTGGTCCGACGCCGTCAGCGCCGGGACCGGCCTGTTGGTGTTCGTTACGGCCGGCGCCACGGCTGCCGGCGGCGGATTGGTTGCCACCGCCGGAATCACAGCCGGCAGCGGCGACGGCGGCAGGTTCAAATCCAGTTCCAACTGCCGCGTCGCGCGCAGCACCGCGAACCGGTGCGGCGAGTCGGGCGCGAGCGCGGCATGGCGGCGGTAAAACTCCAGCGCGCGCTTCTTGTCCTTGAGCTCGATCTCATAGAGCCGCGCCAGATTCAGCACTACTTGCGGATTGTCGGGCGCAACGCGCAAGGCATCGTTCAGCCACGTTTCGGCATCGCGCGGCCGGCCCCGGCGGCAGGAAATGACGGCGAGGTTGGCCAGTGCCTCCGCGCTTTTGGGGTCCATGTCGTAGGCGTTGCGCGTGGCGCGGTAGGCTTCGTCGAGCTTGTTGAGGTTCAGATACGTCGCGCCGAGAAACAGCCAGGCCGGGACGTTGCGCGGATCCAGCGCGGTGCATCCTTGGAACTGCTCCATCGCCGTGGCGAAATCGCGCTGCGCGAACGCGGCAACGCCGAGGTTGTAGCGGAACGCGGGATTGTTCCGGTCAACAGCGACGGCTTTTTGAAACGCATCCGCCGCCTCCTTCGTTTTGCCGAATTCGTAGAGCGCCTGGCCGTAGAGATTCTGGCACCGGGCGTCGGCGGGCAGGTCGCGCGCGGCCTGTTCCAGCATGTAGACCGCCCGGACGACGTTAGTGGAGCCGCCGCGCGCCAACGCCTCGGCGCCGGCGTTGACCTGCGCTTGCGGATCCAGCGGCCCGCAACCCACCGCCAATGACACTGCAACAACAGCTGACCATACCCAAATTTTTTTCATGCTTCCGGCGAGCGTGCCAGCTACCATGGTTTACGCTGTGTGTCAAGATAACCACCACATCATACAAAGGCGAGTTTTCCTGCGGCGGCTGCCGCTGGCCGCCGCGAGCGCGCTGTTGCTGGCCGGCGTCCCGCCGGGCTGGGCGCAGCGATTGTTATCACCCGACCAGCCGGAGACACCGCGCCGGTCGCGCGTCGTGATCGTGCGCGATCCGAGGGCGGTGGAGTTTTACACGGCGCAAACCAACCGCGTGGCGCGGATGGTGGACCGGGGCATTGTCGCCTTGACGCAGGCGGCGGACGTGACGGCGGCGTGGCGCGAGTTTGCCAAGCCCAACGACGTGGTCGGCATCAAGATCAACTCGCAGCCCGGCCCGGCGATGGGCACGCGCCGCGAGGTTGTTTGCGCCGTGGTGGAGGGACTGCGGCGCGCGGGCGTGCCGGCGAGAAACATCATCATCTGGGACCGGTCCGACGAGGACCTGGTCGCGGCGGGCTGGGAACTGCGCGACGGCGGCGATGGGCCGTTGTGCATCGCCACGCTGCCAAACGTGGGTTGGGACAGCCGCGTGTTTTACCAGGTGCCCCACGTCGGCTCGATCATCTGGGGCGACCTGGAGTTCCGCGAGCGCGAGATGGGCGAGCGGTCGTATTACTCGCGCATCGTCACGGAGCGGGTGACCAAGCTGATCAACATCCCCGTGCTCATTGATAACCGGCACGTCGGCTTGAGCGGCTGTCTTTACAACATCGCGATGGGATCGGTGGACAACAACCGCCGTTTTCAAACCGAGAGCCTGCACTACGACGCCGGCATCGCCGAGATTTGCGCGCGGCCGCCCATCAGCCGGAAACTGGTGTTGAACATCCTCGACGCGCTGCTGGCCCAGTATGCCGGCGGGCCGGCGTTCCAACCGCAGGCGAGCTGGGCGCCGGGCGAGATTTACCTGAGCCGCGATCCGGTGGCGCTCGACGCGCTGGGGCTGGCCGCCATTGAGAAGCGCCGCAAGGATGCCGGCATGCCGAACCTGCGCGACCGGGCGCGCCACGTCCATTTCGCCGCCGAGACGGGCATTGGCGTGGACGAGCGATCCAAGATGGACATCATCGAGCTGAACCCATAGAGTTGGCCGCATGGTCATGTTGCCGTCGAAACGCTTGATTGAAATTGCCGTGCCCGTCGCGATCCTTGTCGCGGCGCTCTATGGATTTGAATGGCGGCAGCAGACGTTGCTGGAGCGGTCTCGCGCCGACACGCGGAAACAATTCGTCGACGACCTGGCCGCCGCGCTGAAAAAAGTCTTGCCGCCGCCGGCCGACGATCCGGCGATCCCGCCGGTCAGCCTTGTCTTCCACAACCGCCCGATGCCGCGCGGCACGGGCCAGATTGAGGTTTTCAACCTCGCCAGTTCGTCCGCCTACGCCGACGCCAGCGGCACGCGCGTGACCGGCGAACTCTACAACGGCACGGCGCGGCATTTCTCGCTGGTCGTGGTCGGGCTGGTCGCCCTCGACCACCACGGCAAGGTGACCCGCCGCCAGCCGATCCTCTTCACCGGCCTCGCGGCCGGCGAGCGCCGCGCGTTTGAGACAACCCTGAGCCTGCCGCTGGAGCAACTGGCCGCCCACCGTTTCGAACTCGACGCGGCGCGGTAGCGCCACGAGCGCAGGAAAACTCTTGCCGCTCACAAGCCGGCTGTGTAACTTGCCTTCTGATGCAAGTGTCGGCACCAATGCATTCGGCGTTCAGCCCGCAGACGTTGAACCACGTTTTGATGACGCGGTTTCGGAGCCTGCCGTTTTACCTCGTGGCGGTGCTGCTGCACGTGCTTTTCCTGCTGATCTTCGGCACTTACGCGGTCTCCGAAAGAAGCGCGGGCGTCATCACCCAGTTCGTCGCGCCGGATCAAAAAGTCGCGCCCGGTCCCCCGCCCCCCCCGCCGCCTCCGCCGCCAGAGCAGAAGAAGACGCCGGTTCAGACGGCGGAAACCAAGAGCATCGCGCCGCGGCCGAGGATGATCTCCACGCCCTTGCCCTCGCAAGCCATGACGATTCCGACACCGGTGCCGGTGCCGATGGAGATGAACAAGCTCGCTCAGCTGCCCAAGAACATCAAAGTCAACAGCATGTATGCGTACCGTTTGAACAGCCAGTCGCGCAGCATGGCCATTGGCCGCTACGGCGGCGGTTCGACCAAGGCGGATCAGCTCGAAGGCGCGGTGTATCGCGCGTTGAACTGGCTGCAGAAAATCCAGAACGAGGACGGTTCCTGGGGAGCCGCCTACAAGCCGGGAATGACCGGCTTGTCGTTGCTGGCGCTGCTGGCGCACGGGGAGACGCAGACCAGCAAGCAATACGGCGAGACGGTGCAAAAAGGCGTGCAATGGCTGATGGACCAGGGCCGCAAGAACAAGAACATTCTCTCCATGCAGAACATGGGCTATCAGCACGCCATTGCGACGTATGCGTTGTCGGAGGACTACGCGCTGACGCAGATTGGCGACCTGCTCACGGTGCTCGAGGGCGCCGTGGACAAAATCGTGACCTCGCAATGCGACAGTGGCGCCTGGGACTACGGCTACGGCAAGGCCGTCCGGGACGAGCGTCCGTATGGCGGCGACCTTTCCATCAGCGGCTGGAACATTCAGGCGCTCAAAGCCGCCAAGAACGCCGGCGTGCACGTGAAGGGATTGGACGAGGCGATGCGCAAGGCGCTGGACTTTTGCCGGACTGTTTACGACGACAAGACACATCGTTTCGGCTACGCGAAGAAGGGCGGCGGCTCGGACGGCCTGATGGGCGTCGGCATTTTGAGCATGATGTTCCTCGGCGCGGGCGACTCCAAGGAAGCCCGCAGCGCCCTCCGGGAGGCGAGCACCAAGATCAAATGCGATTGGGACAAGTCCAACGAAGGGAATAGTTACATTTGGTATTATATGACCCAGGCGATGTTCCAAGGCGGCGGCAGTTATTGGGTCGGGTGGAACCGGGAATTTCGCGACACGCTCCTCAAAAACCAGATGGCCGACGGGCATTGGCCTGTGCCGGGCGGCAAAGAAGACGTTCCGCCTCCCGACGCCAAGTGGAAACAAGTCTCCAACCCGAAAGACAGCCCGATTTATCACACCGCGATGCTGTGCATGATGCTGGAGGTCTACTACCGCTTCCTGCCGACCTTCAGGTAACAGCCGTTCCCTCCGTGATTGCCGTTGCCGCCTTGTCGTAAAACGCTTGCCGAAGAGAAGTCGGCTGTGTAACGTTCGCCCCGATGGAAGCGGCGACGTCCACATCTCTGTTCCCTACACAAACGCTGGGACACGTGCTCATGACGCGATTCCGCAGCGTGCCTTTTTATCTCGTCGCGGTGTTGCTGCACGTGCTCTTCCTGCTGATCTTTGGTACTTACGCGGTCTCCGAAAGAAGCGCGGGCGTCATCACCCAGTTCGTCGCGCCGGATCAAAAAGTCGCGCCCGGTCCGCCTCCGCCTCCGCCGCCTCCGCCGCCGGAGCAGAAGAAGAATACACCGGTTCAGACGGCGGAAACCAAGAGCATCGCGCCGCGGCCGAGGATGATCTCCACGCCCTTGCCCTCGCAAGCCATGACGATTCCGACGCCGGTGCCGGTGCCGATGGAGATGAACAAGCTCGCCCAGCTGCCCAAGAACATCAAAGTCAACAGCATGTATCAGCACCGCTTGAACAGCCAGGCGCGCAGCACGGCCATTGGCCGCTACGGCGGCGGTGCGACCAAAGCGGACCAGCTCGAAGGCGCGGTGTATCGCGCGCTGACCTGGCTGCAGAAGAACCAGAATGAAGATGGCTCGTGGGGTGGCTCCTACAAGGCATCCATGACCGGCTTGGCGTTGTTGACACTGCTGGCGCACGGCGAGACGCAGACCAGCAAGCAATACGGCGAGACGGTGCAGAAGGGCGTGCAGTGGTTGATGGACCAGGGCCGCAAGAACAAGAACGTCTTTTCAGCGCAGCATTCGGAGTATCAGCACGCTATTGCGACGTATGCGTTGTCGGAAGACTACGCGTTGACGCAGATTGGCGACCTGCTCACGGTGCTCGAAGGCGCCGTGGACAAGATCGTCACGTCGCAATCGCCCACCGGAGCCTGGGAGTATGGCTACAACAACAAGATGACCCGGCCGGATGAGCGACCGCTGGGCGGCGATATGTCCATCAGCGGCTGGAACATCCAGGCGCTCAAGGCCGCCAAGAACGCCGGCGTGCATGTGAAGGGTCTGGACGAGGCCATGCGCAAGGCGCTGGATTTCTGCAGGGCGAGTTACGACGACAAAACGCACCGCTTTGGCTACGCGAAGAAAGGCGGCGGCTCCGACAGCCTGCTGGGCGTCGGCATCCTGGGCATGATGTTCCTGGGAGCGGGCGACTCCAAGGAAGCGCGCAGCGCGATCAAGGAGGCAAGCAGCCGGGTCAAGTGCGACTGGAGCAAGGCGGGAGAGGCCAACAGTTACATGTGGTATTACATCACGCAGGCGATGTTTCAAGGCGGCGGCAGCTACTGGGTTTCGTGGAACCGCGAGTTCCGCGACACGATTCTCAAGAACCAAATGGCTGATGGGCACTGGACCGTGCCGGGAAGCAAGGACGACGTTCCTGTGCGTCCGCCCAATGCGCCTGAAACCTGGCACGCGCAGGTCGGCAACCCCAAGGATAGTCCCGTCTATCACACCTCGATGTTGTGCATGATGTTGGAGGTTTATTACCGCTTCCTGCCAACCTTCAAGTGATCGCGCTGCCGGCAGTTTCGGATTGAAGCGCGTCGGTGCCAAACCTTAGAGTGACCTCATGGAGTGGTTCCCTGAACTGGTTGTTGCGATAGCAGCGTTTCTCGTCGGCTCGTTTCCGACGGGCTACCTCGTCGCGCGCGCCTACGGCGTGGACATTCGCCAGGTTGGCAGCGGCAACATCGGCGCGACCAACGTGCTGCGCAGCGTCAACCGCTGGGCCGGCCGCGGCGTATTCGTCGTGGACATGCTGAAAGGTTTTCTGCCCCCTTTGCTGGCGCCGCTGTTGCTGCCGCAACCGGATAATTCCATCATCCAGGTCATTGCCTGCTTCTTCGCCATTCTCGGCCACAACTACACGCCGTGGCTCGGCTTCCGGGGCGGCAAAGGGGTCGCAACGGCGGCCGGCGGATTTCTTGCGATCTGCTGGCCGGCGCTGCTCCTGGCGGCGGCTGCGTGGGTGGCGGTGTTTTACCTGAAGCATTACGTCTCTCTGGCCTCCATCGTCGCCGTGGCTGCCCTGCCGCTGCTGGTGTTCGGTTTCTCGAACAACTGGACGTTCACCGCGTTCGCCACGCTGGTCGCCGTCGTCACCATCTTGCGGCACAAGCCGAACATTCAGCGGTTGCTGGCGGGCACGGAACACAAGTTCGAAAAGAAACCATCATGAACATTGCGATCATCGGCGCCGGCGGGTGGGGCACGGCCCTGAGCGTGTTGCTGCACGGCAAGGGCCACCGGGTGCGGCTTTGGGCTTACGTGCCGGCTCATGTCACGGAAATGCAGTCGAAACACGAGAACGTCCACTTTCTGCCCGGCGTGCCGCTACCGCCTGATTTGGAGATCAGCAACGACATGGCGCGCGTCGTCCAGGGCGCGGAATTGGTCGTCATGGCGGTGCCCTCGCACACGATGCGCGACACCTGCCGGAAACTGCCGCCGCTGGCCGCGCCCGTCCTCAGCGTTTCCAAAGGCATCGAGAACGAAACCGGCAAGCGCATGACCGAAATCATTGCGGAAATGCTGCCCCATGAGCCCGTGGCCGCGCTGAGCGGGCCGAGCCACGCCGAGGAGGTCGCGCGCGGCACGCCCACCGCCGTCGTCGCGTCGTCCCTGCATCCCGAGCTCGCGGGTCTCGTGCAACGGACGTTCATGACGGATCGCTTCCGCATTTACACCGGCGACGATCTGGTTGGCGTCGAGTTGGGCGGCGCGTTGAAAAACGTCATCGCTATCGCGGCCGGCATCACCGATGGCCTCGGCCTCGGCGACAACGCCAAGGCGGCGCTGGTCACGCGCGGCCAGGCGGAAATGTCGCGGCTCGGCATGGCGTTCGGCGCCCGGCAGGAAACATTCTTTGGCCTGAGCGGCATGGGCGACCTCATGGTGACCTGCTTCAGCAAGTGGAGCCGCAATCGCGGCGTGGGCGAACGGCTCGGCCGGGGTGAAACGCTGGACCAAATCCTCGCCTCGATGGAGATGGTGGCCGAAGGCGTGCGGACCGCCAAATCCGCTGTCTCGTTGTCACAAAAGACCGGCATCGAAGTGCCCATCACCCGCGAAGTGGTTGCCGTCCTCTACCAGGGCAAGAGCCCCCGGCAGGCGATGCAGGATTTGATGATGCGCGGAGCCAAACCGGAATTGCCGCTCCTATCCGGCAAAAAGTAGCGCGCGCCGAGCCGTTTCTCGGGGAAAACCAGCGGCGCACCCGCCGGGCAAAAAACATTTTCATCGACTCCATTGACGCGGGGCAACTCCCCACTATATTCCACGTGCAATTAAGAGTAATTCCAAATAACTTATAGGGCCCTCTCACAAGAGCGGGCGTGTTTATGAGCGATTCAGACAAAACCATCGAGCAGTTCGTCGAGTCCGAATACAAATACGGATTCACGACGGACGTCGAGACCGACACGGCTCCTCCGGGGTTGAGCGAGGACATTATCCGCCTCATCTCCCAGAAGAAGAACGAGCCGGAGTTCATGCTGGAGTGGCGGCTCAAGGCCTACCGGCACTGGCTGACGATGGAGGAGCCGGCGTGGCCGAACGTCCACTATCCGCCGATTGACTACCAGAGCATCGTTTATTACGCCGCGCCGAAAGCGGGCAAGCCCGGCCCGAAGAGCCTCGCCGACGTGGACCCGGCGATTGTGGAAATGTATCGCAAACTCGGCATCTCGCTCCAGGAGCAGGAGCGGCTCGCCGGCGTGGCGGTGGACGCCATCATGGACAGCGTCTCCGTCGGCACGACGCTGAAGGGGCAGCTCGCCGAAAAAGGCATCATTTTCTGCTCGTTCACCGAGGCGGTCCATGAGCATCCCGACCTCGTCCGCAAATGGCTCGGCTCGGTCGTGCCGCACACCGACAATTATTTCGCGGCGCTGAACGCCGCCGTCTTCAGCGACGGGTCGTTCTGCTACATCCCGAAGGGCGTGCGCTGCCCGGTGGAGTTGTCCACCTACTTTCGCATCAACGCGATCAACACCGGCCAGTTCGAGCGGACGCTGATCGTCGCCGAGGACGGCGCCTACGTCAGCTATCTCGAAGGCTGCACCGCGCCGATGCGCGACGAGAACCAGCTTCATGCCGCCGTCGTCGAACTGGTCGCGCTCGACAACGCGCAGATCAAATATTCCACCGTCCAGAACTGGTATCCCGGCGACAAGGATGGCAAGGGCGGCATCTACAATTTCGTCACCAAGCGCGGCAAGTGCGCCGGCGTCAATTCCAAGATTTCCTGGACGCAGGTGGAGACCGGCTCGGCCATCACGTGGAAATATCCGAGCTGCATCCTGCTGGGTGACAATTCCATCGGGGAGTTCTACTCCGTCGCGCTCACGAACAACTGCCAGCAAGCCGACACCGGCACGAAGATGATCCACATCGGCAAGAACACCCGCAGCACGATCGTCTCCAAGGGCATCTCGGCCGGCCGCGGCAACAACAGCTACCGCGGCCTGGTGAAGGTCCTGAAAGGCGCGACCAACGCGCGCAACTTCTCGCAGTGCGATTCGCTGCTCATCGGCGACAAGTGCGGCGCGCACACGTTCCCCTACATCGAGGTGCACAACAAAACCTCGACGGTGGAGCATGAGGCGTCCACCTCCAAGGTCGGCGAAGACCAGATTTTTTATCTCAACCAGCGCGGGCTATCCACGCAGGACGCCGTCTCGATGATCGTCAACGGTTTCTCGAGGGAGGTTTTCAAGCAACTGCCGATGGAGTTCGCCGTGGAAGCGCAGAAGCTCCTTGGCGTCAGCCTCGAAGGCAGCGTCGGTTAAAACCAGGGATCACACAATGGCATTACTCGAAATCCGAAATCTGACCGCGGGAATCGCGGGCAAACAAATTCTCCGGGGCGTCAACCTCACCGTCAACACCGGCGAGGTGCACGCCGTCATGGGGCCGAACGGCAGCGGCAAGAGCACGCTCGCGCAGGTGCTCGCCGGCCGCAAAACGTTCGAGGTGACCGGCGGCGAGGTCATTTACAACGGCCAGAACCTGCTGGAGCTGGAACCGGAGGAGCGCGCGCACGAGGGCATCTTCCTGGCGTTCCAGTATCCTGTCGAGATTCCCGGCGTCAACAACACCTACTTCCTCAAGGCCGCCTACAACGAAACCCGCAAGCACCGCGGCGAGCCGGAGCTCGACGCAATGGATTTCCTCGGGCTGGTCAGGGAGAAGGTCAAGCTGCTGCACGTGGACGAGGATTTGCTGAAACGGCCGCTCAACGAAGGCTTTTCCGGCGGCGAGAAAAAGCGGAATGAGATTTTCCAGATGGCCGTGCTCGACCCGAAGCTGGCGATCCTCGACGAGACCGACTCCGGCCTCGACATTGACGCGCTCCGCGACGTCGCCGACGGCGTGAACAAGCTGCGCCGGCCCGACAACGCCGCGCTCGTCATCACGCACTACCAGCGGCTGCTCAACTACATCGTCCCGGATTTCGTCCACGTGCTGCTCAACGGCTGCATCGTCAAGTCCGGCGGCAAGGAACTAGCGCTGGAACTGGAGGAGAAAGGTTACGACTGGCTCGCCGGCCAGCCGTGCATCTGAACGTCATTCACCCACGAGGTACGATGCTTGCGACGACACAATCCAAACCCGCCCAAACCGGCGAACCGCTGGCGCCTGTGGCCGCATTCGACGCCTTCGAGAAGGACGGCGCGCGCCGCTTTCCGGCGTGGGTGGGCGAACTGCGGCGGGCCGGCATCTCGCGTTTTGCCACGCTCGGTTTCCCGACGCCGCGCATGGAAGACTGGAAATACACCAACATCACGCCGATCGCGCAGTTGCCGTTCAAGCCGGCGGTGAATCCCTCGCCAGCCGCGCTGGCGGCGGTGGATGCGGCGCGCTTCGCGTTCGCGGGCCTTGGCGGCAGCCGGCTGGTCTTCGTCAATGGCCATTTCGCGCCGCAGCTTTCCGTCATCACCAAACTTCCGGGCGTCAAGCTTGGCAGCCTCGCCGCGACGATAGGCAGCGACGCCGATCTCGTGAAACAGCATCTTGGCCGCTACGCCAGCGCCACCGACCACGCTTTCCGTGCGCTCAACGCCGCGTTCTTTGCCGACGGCGCGTTCATCTTCGTGCCAAAAGACGTGACCGTCGAGGAGCCGGTGCATCTGCTGTTCATTGGCGGCGTCGGCGAGGACGGCGCGGCGGCGCATCCGCGCAACTTGATCGTCGCGGAAGCTGGCAGCCGGCTCAAGGTGGTCGAGAGCTGCGTCAGCGCCGGCGGCGGGCCCGGTTTGACCAACGCCGTGACGGAAATCGCCGTCGGCGAAGGCGCCAACGTCGAGCACTGCAAGTTTCAGGACGAGAGCCTCAACGCGTTCCACGTGGCCACGATCCAGTCCAGCCTCGCGCGCGGCAGCCGCTTCGCATCGCACTCGATCTCCGTCGGCGCGCGGATCGCCCGCCACGACGTCAACACTCTCATGATCGGCGAGGGCGTGGAGTGCGTGCTCAACGGCCTCTACATCGCCAGCGGCAGCCAGCTCGTGGACCATCACATGATCGTGGACCACGCGCAGCCGCGTTGCGCCAGCCACGAGTTTTTCCACGGCATCCTCGGCGGCGCGTCGCGCGGCGTGTTCAACGGCAAGATTTTCGTCCGGCCCGGCGCGCAGCAAACCGACGCCAAGCAGACCAACCGCAACCTCCTGCTCACCGACGAGGCGACGGTGGATACGAAGCCGCAGTTGGAAATCTTCGCTGATGACGTGAAGTGCACCCATGGCGCCACCGTCGGCCGGCTCGACGAGGACGCCATTTTCTACCTGCGCAGCCGCGGCATCGGCCACAGCGCCGCGCGGCGGATGCTGACGCAGGCGTTCGCGAGCAACATCCTCGCCCGCATCGGCATCGAGCCGGTGCGCAAACAACTCGACGAGTTTCTCCAGAACCGCCTCGACGCGGAAATCCGGGCGGTGGAGGGCTGACCATGTTCGAAGACCTCAACGATCTCTACCAGCAGGTCATCCTCGACCACAGCCGCAGTCCGCGCAATTTCAAGAAGCTCGACGGCGCCAACCGCATCGCGCGCGGCCACAACCCGCTCTGCGGCGACCGGATCACCATTTACCTGCACCTCGACGGCGATGTGATCAGCGACATCAGTTTTGAAGGCTCGGGCTGCGCCATCTCGAAAGCCTCCGCGTCGGTGATGACCACGATATTGAAAGGCAAGACCGTTGCCGAGGCGCACCAGTTGTTCGGCCAGTTCCGCCAGTTGGTCACCACGGACAAGCCCGACGGCGGGGACATCGGCAAGCTCGCCGTGTTCGCCGGCGTGCACAAGTTTCCGGCGCGTGTGAAATGCGCCATCCTCGCCTGGCACGCGCTGGAGTCGGCGCTCGAAGGCCGGCCCTGCACCGTGACGACCGAGGAAAACCCGCCCGCTCCCCAACCATGAGCGATCCAGACCCCATCGTAACTTTGACGCGCGACTGCGAGGCGGTGACCGTGCCTTATGGCGCGAAGGTGACGCTGCAAAAAGGCGGGCAGGCGGTCATCACGCAGTCGCTCGGCGATTGCTTCACGCTCGTCGTCAACGGCAACATGTTTCGCATCGCTGGGAAGGACGCCGACGCCATTGGCCGCGAGCCGCCCGCAGCGCCGCCGCCGCCAGCCGCGCCCGTTCCCGGCGGTCCCGTGGACGACAAGCTGCTCTGGGCGCAGTTGAAAACCTGCTACGACCCGGAGATTCCCGTGAACATCGTGGACCTCGGCCTCATTTACGATTGCCGGGTCGTGCCGTTGCCCGGCGGCGGCAACCGAGTTGAGGTGAAGATGACGCTCACCGCGCCCGGTTGCCCGATGGCCGGCTCGATGGCCGGCGAAGCGAAAACCAAACTCGAAAGCGTTCCCGGCGTCACGGAAGTGAACGTGGACATCGTCTGGGAACCGCCGTGGAACCAGCAAATGATGACCGAGGCCGCGAAACTCCAACTCGGCTTGATGTGACATCGCAATGAGCGCAGCCAAACCATCACATACGCCCGACTGGGCCGCGATCCGCGCCGATTTCCCGATTCTCAACCAGAAAGTCCACGGCAAGCCGCTGGTGTATCTCGACAACGCCGCCACGAGCCAGAAGCCGCTCGCGGTGCTGGACGCGCTGCGCCATTACTACGAGCACGACAACAGCAACGTCCACCGCGGCATCCACGAGTTGAGCAACCGCGCCACCGCCGGCTTCGAGGCCGCGCGCGAGCGGGCCGCCCGTTTCCTGAACGCCCGCGCGAAGGAGGAGATCATTTTCACGCGCGGCACCACCGAGGGCATCAACCTCGTCGCGCACTCCTGGGCCGGCACGCACCTCAAGGCGGGCGACAAAATCCTGCTCACGGAGATGGAGCACCACAGCAACATCGTCCCGTGGCAGCTCATCGCCGAGCGCGTCGGCGCGAAGCTCCTCTATGTGCCGGTGACCGGCGACGAGGGTCTGCTCGACCTCTCGCACTTCGACAAGCTGCTCAAGGACGGCGTCAAGCTCTTCGCCGTCACGCACATCTCCAACACCCTCGGCACCGTCAACCCCGTCGCCGACCTCTGCCGCCGCGCCCGCGAACACGGCGTCGTCACGCTGGTGGACGCAGCGCAAAGCGCGGGCCATTGCCCGGTGGACGTGCAGGCCATCGGCTGCGATTTCCTCGCCATGTCCGGCCACAAGATTTGCGGGCCGACCGGCATCGGCGTGCTCTACGGCCGCAAGGAGCGCTTGGAGAAAATGGCGCCCTACCAGAGCGGCGGCGAGATGATCTCCCACGTCGGCTTCTTCAAGACCGAGTGGAACGTCGTCCCGCACAAGTTCGAAGCCGGCACGCCCGACATCTCCGGCGCCTTCGGCCTGCACGCGGCGATGGATTACCTCGACAAGATCGGCCGCGCCGCCATCTTCAAGCACGACTGCGAACTGGCCGCCTACGCCTACGAACGGCTCGCGTCGCTCGGCCACATCCGGCTCTTCGGCCCCAAGACCGGCCACGCCGGCCTGGTGAGCTTCCTGCTCGACGACGTGCACGCCCACGACGTGGTGACGTTCGCCGACCGGCTCGGCGTGGCGTTGCGCGGCGGCCATCACTGCAACCAGCCGCTGATGCACAAGCTCGGCGTCGAGTCCACCGCGCGCGCCAGTTTCTATTTTTACAACACGAGCGCCGAGGTGGACCGCCTGATCGATGTGGTCGGCGAGATCCGGAAATTCTTCACCCCGAAGCATTGACCATGAACCTCACGGCGCACAAAACGGATCGCAGCGGCCTCGGAGAGGTGTTGCGCCAGCGCGGCCGGCGCATGACCCGCCAGCGGCAGGCGGTGTATGACGCGGTGATTGCGACCGGCGGCCATCCCAGCGCGGAGCAGGTGTTCGAGCGCGTGCGCCGGCAACTGCCGCGCGTCAGCCTGGCCACCGTCTATAACTCGCTGGAGGCGCTGGTGGATTGCGGCCAGCTTTCGCGCGTGCCCCGCACCGATCATGGCCCGGCCCGCTACGACCCGCGGCGCGACGCCCACCATCACGCCCGGTGTGTCGCCTGCAGCAAAGTCTGGGACATTGACGACAAAGCCCTCGCCGTCCGCACGGTGGCCGCGCTGCGGGGTTTCAAACCCGTTGGTTACAAGGTGGAAGTGCTCATCGAGTGCCCGACCAGTTGCCCCGGCGATTCCCGCGTCTGCGTCTCCACCGGCCCCGCCAAAAGGCGCTGAGCCGGGGATGGCGGAAGGAATAGCCACGGATGGACACGGATTCACACGGATAGTTTTTTATCCCATCCATGTCCATCGGTGTTCATCGGTGGTTGCCCGTCGCTTGAGTGCGGCGGCGAGTCCGGGCGCTTCTTGGCATACGCACCACGATCAAGTTCCAGAGGTAGGGCGAAGCGTCCCCGCTGAGCCGTAATCGCTCACGTTCCAAAGGCCGCGGCTCGCCCTACCCATGGGTTCGTGTGTCACGTTGCGCTCTGGAACAACAACGGCGTGCTGAGTGTGTCGAATGGGATGAGAATGGCCGGAAAAGGTGGAGCGCGTTCTCCGAACGCGCTAATCGTCGCGACCAATAACCGCGTTCGGAGACTCGTCACGTTTCACGTGAACGCGGTCCACCCGGCCACCTCATCGCGTCGGGTCATGGCCTGCAATGGGCTTTACAGGTTGCGGCGGCGGGCGGAGAATGGCCCCGAAGCCGGACGCGAAAGGAATGAGGAAAACATGAAAACGATCAGCCGAAACATGCTGCTGCTGGCGCGCTCTGGAATAACAACGGCGTCTTGAATGTGTCGAATAGGTGAGGGAGAATGAGCCACGGATGGACACCGATGGAACACGGAAGTGGATGGAGGGCGCATGATCGTCATAAATGAATTTATCGGCGCAATCTACTGTCGCGGTCACTATGCTGTGGTTGTTGTCCTGTTGTCACTCTGGCCCATGTGGATTTGGAAAAAGTCTTGGGCGAGGCTGCTCTCAGCCTTGATCATTTTTCCACTAGCGGCTCATTACATCAACTATTGCGGTTTACACTTCTGTGATGAAGGCAATCCGCCACTATTCATGGTTCTTACATATGCCGGTGCTGCTGCTTTGGGGCCGTTTTGCGTTAGACTATGTCGTTGGCGACTACCCCTATATGTGTTCTTGATGACAATTGCCGGCATAGCCACGTCCATGCATCTGGCTGGTTCTTATCATCGCCAAGACATTACAGGAAACCCGGCATACAGTTCGGGACAGTTTTGGCACACACCATTCACCGGGCAGTATCCGAGAGACCCGAAATATTGGTTTTTCGGCCCGCAGCCGGACCAGAAAGGACTGAGGAAGACGGACGAAAGCAGTCAGCAGCCAGCCGTCAGCGGTCAGAAGCCGAAGGAATAAGGAAAGCATGAAGACGATCCGCCGAAACCTGCTGCTGCTGGCGATAGCGTGGGCGGCGGCGTCTTGCGCCACGGCATCTGCTGGCGAAATCGTCGATGCTGTCCAAGTGGGCGATGTCGCAAAGGTGAAGCAGTTGTTGGCCGCCAAGCCGGAGCAGGTAAACGAAAGGGATGGGAACGGCAAGACTCCCCTTTTGATCGCTGTGTCCGGAGGTAAAAAGGAATTGGTGGAGTTGCTGCTGACCTACAATGCCGACGTGAACGCTGCCGACAACAATAGCTTTAGGCCGCTAGATTGTTTGCAGCCAAACGACTTCGAGATCGCGGCGCTCCTTCGCAGCCATGGAGCGGTTCACTGGGACCTGCCAATCTTCGAAGCCATTGAAAACCGGGACTTCGCGAGAGTTAGAGAACTGCTGGTCAATGAACCGGCTTTGGTTAAAGCCAGAGAGAGGGATGATCTGACCGCCTTGGAGCTTGCTGCCATCAAAGGCGATTTGGACATGGCGAAACTGCTGGTGGCATGCAAGGCCGATGCTAACGCCAAGGACAATCGTGGCGGGACACCGCTGCGGTGGGCTGTGCGTTGGAACAACCTACCTCTGGTCGAACTGTTGATAGCTAACAACGCCGACGTGAACATCAGAGACAATGACGGCTCGACACCACTGCATGCGGCAACAGGCGTGGGAAGCAAGACCCTGATTCAGATACTGCTGGCGCACAAGGCTGACGTTGAAGCCAAAAGTTACCGCGCTGGTGTTACCCCATTGATGTTAGCGGCAATGACAGGCAAGAAAGTCTCCGCCGAAGAGTTGCTGGCCAACAAAGCTGATGTGAACGCCAAAAGCCTGATTGGGAGAACAGCGCTTCACTGTGCAGCCAGTTGCGGATTCACTGAGGTGGCCGAAGTGCTGCTGGCCAACAAAGCTGACGTCAACGCCAAAGACAACAAAGGGCGAACGCCTCTTGATTGCGCGGAAGAATGCAAGTTTAACGATACCGAGAAGGTCATCGCTTTCCTCCGCGCTCACGGCGGCAAAAGCGGGAAAGAATTGGGGAAAGAATGAAGACGATCAGCCGAAACCTGCTGCTGGTGGCGATGGCATAAACGAAGGCGGGTGGGTTGAAGTCACCATTCGCTACGGCAACCGGAATTGCAGTGAATTTCTCTTGACAGTGTAGAAATTCTCTGTATAGTACGCCTGACGATGAAACGCATCGCTGCGCCGCCGCGGACGATTCGGCACGACGTGGCAAGAGGCCGGCGGCCCATGCCAGCCGACGCCGTGAAGGACGGGGCTTTTTTGCCGATCATCCACCGTCTTACGACGGCGGCTACCGGCGGGTTGGCTGCCGCACGGCGCAAGCGGACGCTTGCACTCCAACGGGATGCGCTGCCGCCAGCTCGCCCGACCGAATCCGGGTTGATCCGACCCAATCCGACCCAGTCCGACCCAACCCAATACGACCTGATCCGGGTAGATCCGACTGAATCCGACCGCGTGAAACCCGTTTCGGATTGCAAATGCACGATGAGTGGAGAGGCCATAAGGTCTCGTTTTTCAAAACGAAGCCAAATGACGGCCTCGGCCAAATCTGAAAATCATCGTTTTCCAAAGGAAAACGGGTGTTTCAATTCCCAGGGAGGGTGGGAGAGAAAACGTGTTTTTACGAAACGAAGCCAAATGAAGGAGGAAAATTCCGGGTCAAGAGGCTGCAATCCTGAGACTTATGAAAAAACCTCATACGACGTATGACCCCGCTCGAAGCAAAACGAAGCCAAATGCAGGGAATTTCGCGTCACGAAAAGGATACGGTTGCGAAAAATTTCTATGGCGAAACATTGGAAGCGGCGTTATCGTGCGCGATTCGACAAATTGTACAAATGGCCACTGATTGGATAGTCATAGGCGGAGCGAGGCAGCACAACCTCAAGAACATCTCGCTCAAGATCCCACGCAACAAGCTCGTGGTGATGACGGGCCTCTCCGGCAGCGGCAAGAGTTCGCTGGCGTTCGACACGCTTTACGCCGAGGGCCAGCGCAAATACGTCGAAAGTCTCTCCACCTACGCCCGGCAGTTCCTGGAGCAGATGCAGAAGCCGGACGTGGATTTCATTGACGGCCTCTCGCCGGCCATCGCCATCGAGCAACGCACCGCCTCCAGCAACCCGCGCTCGACCATCGCCACGACGACCGAGATTTACGACTACCTCCGCCTGCTCTACGCCAGCGTCGGCCATCTGCATTGCCCGAAGTGCGGCAAACCGGTCTCGCGCCAGACGGTCCAGAAGATCGTGGACACGGTGCTGACCGCGCCGGGCGGCACGCGGCTGATGGTGCTCGCGGCGATGGTGGACGGCGAGAAGGGCGAATTCCGCGACGTGCTCGACAAGATGAAGCGGCAGGGATTCGCCCGGGCGCGGATTGACGGCGTGCTGATCGAACTGGCGCTGGATCCGCACAAGGGCGCCGAGCAGCCCGCGCCGCTGAAGCTCGACAAGGCCCGCAAGCACGTCATCGAAGCGGTGATTGACCGGCTGGTGATTCCGAGCGCGCAGTTCGGCGGGCCGGACAAGATCCGCGTGCGGCTGACGGACTCAATCGAGACGGCGCTGAAGTGGGGCGAGAACGTCGTGCGCGTGCTGACTGCGCCGCCGCGACAGATGCCGGTAATGACGCCGGTGCCGGGCATGTCCGCGCCGGAAGAAAAATGGAACGAGACGCCTTACTCGACGTTGAACGCGTGCGCGGAGTGCGGCATCAGTTTCGGCGACCTGACGCCGGCGCATTTCAGCTTCAACAGCCCGCATGGGGCCTGCCCCGAGTGCCACGGCCTCGGCACGAAACTGGTGTTCGATCCGGAACTGATCGTCGCCGACCCGGAAAAGACGCTCGAAAACGGCGCGGTCGCGCCGTGGCGTCGCGGCGGGCGGCGGATGATCATCTACTACAAGATGCTGCTGCGCTCCGTGGCGAAGCATTACAACGTGCCGCTGGAGACGAAGTGGAAGGACCTCAGCGAGGAGTTCCGCAAAATGCTGCTCCACGGCGGCAAGGAGGAGATCGAGTTCGGTTTCTTCCGCGGCGGCGCTTGGAAAATCGTGAAGCGTCCGTTCGAGGGCATCATCCCGAACCTGGAGCGGCTCTACGCCGAAACCGAGAGCGAGTTCACCAAGCAGCGGCTCAGCGGCTACATGGGGCGCATCCGCTGCCCGAGCTGCCGCGGGGCGCGGTTGCGGCCGGAGTCGCGCGCGGTCACGGTCGGCGGGAAGTCCATCATTCAGATTTGCAAGCTCAGCATCGGCAAGGCGACGCAATTCTTCGAGAAGATCGCGCTGACACCGATGGAGGCGAAGATCGGCGAGGAAGTCATCAAGGAGGTCAAGAACCGGCTGCGGTTCCTGCGCGACGTCGGCCTCGACTACCTCTCACTCGATCGCGAGAGCGCCACGCTGAGCGGCGGCGAGGCGCAGCGCATCCGGCTCGCGACGCAGATCGGCGCGGGCCTCGTCGGCTGTCTTTACATCCTCGACGAGCCGAGCATCGGGTTGCACCAGCGCGACAACGACCGCCTCATAACGTCGCTCGAGGGTCTGCGCAACATCGGCAACACCGTCATCGTCGTCGAGCATGACGAGGACACCATCCGCAAGGCCGACTGGATCGTGGACCTCGGCCCGGGCGCGGGCGTGCGCGGCGGCTACCTGGTCGCCAACGGCCCGACGGCGGAGGTGCTGGCCTCGCCGACGTCGCTGACGGCGCGGTTCCTGCGCGGCGAGTTGAAGATCGAGCTGCCGCGCAAACGCCGCGCGCCGCACGGCACCTGGGTCGAAGTGCAGGGCGCCCGCGAGAACAATCTCAAGTCCATCAACGTCAAGATTCCGCTCGGCTGTTTCGTTTGCATCACCGGCGTCAGCGGCAGCGGCAAGTCCACGCTCGTGGACGATATCCTCCGCAAGGCGCTGTTCCGGAAGTTTTACGGCTCGAAGGAAAAGCCCGGCGAGCACGACGCCATCCTCGGCGTGAACGAACTCGACAAGGTCGTCGTCATTGACCAGTCGCCCATCGGCCGCACGCCGCGCAGCAACCCGGCCACCTACACCGGCATGTTCAACCACATCCGCGACCTCTTTGCGCACCTGCCGACGGCGCGCGTGCGCGGCTACGGCGCGGGCCGGTTCAGCTTCAACGTCAAGGGCGGCCGTTGCGAGGTCTGCAAGGGCGATGGCCTCATCCGCATCGAGATGCACTTCCTGCCGGACGTTTACGTGACGTGCGAGACCTGCCGCGGCCAGCGCTACAACCGCGACACGTTGGAAATCACCTACCACGGCAAAAACATCGCCGACGTGCTGGAGATGACGGTGGACGAGGCGCTGACGTTCTTTCGCGCCGTGCCGCAGATCGAGGAAAAACTCCGCGTCCTCGCCGAAGTCGGCCTGGGCTACATCAAGCTCGGCCAGCAGGCCACGACGCTCTCCGGCGGCGAGGCCCAGCGCGTGAAGCTCGCCGCCGAACTGGCGCGCCACGCCACCGGCCGCACGCTGTACATCCTCGACGAGCCGACCACCGGCCTGCATTTCGCCGACATCGAGAAACTGCTGGAGGTCTTGAACAAACTTTGCGATGCCGGCAACACCGTGCTGGTGATCGAGCACAACCTCGACGTCGTCAAGTGCGCCGACTGGCTGGTGGACCTCGGCCCCGAAGGCGGCGACGGCGGTGGCAAGATCGTCGCCGAAGGCCCGCCCGAAAAAGTCGCTGCCAATGCCAAAAGCTACACCGGCCAGTTTTTGAAGCGCATGCTCAACGGCGCGGCGGGCAAGCCGGCCGCGCAGGAAACAGTCGTCGCGGCGAAGTGAGTGCGGCGGTTTCCCGGCGGCGCGACCGCCCGCAGACTCGACAGGCCCGCCTCGTTTCTGCCACAATCATCGAGTGCGATTGAGGTTTCAATTTTTGTATGCCGTCTGCGCCGCGCTGCTCGCGGCGTGGCCGGCGTGTGCCGCGGAGACGCGCTCGTCGGCGGAGTTGTGGCGCACGGGCAGCCACGCGTTTCATGACGGCATCTACGATGTCGCAGAGCGGCAGTTGCGCGAGCTGCTGACGGCCTACCCCCAATTTTCCAACGTCGAGGAAGCTACGCTGCTGCTTGGCGAGACGCTGGTGCTCTCCGGCCAGGTGGACGCGGGACTGCAGTGGCTGACGGAGGCGGCGGCGAGGTTTCCGGCAGGCCGTTTCGCCGACGCGTTCGTTTTCTGGCACGCCGAGGCGCTCGCGCGATCCAGCCGGTGGACGGAGGCCGAAGCTTGCTACCGCGAGTTGCTGGCGAAATTCCAAGCGAGCCACTATGTGGCGCAGGCCCAATACGGACTGGGCTACGCGCTGTTCGCGCAGGACAAATTCAACGACGCCGACGCTGCGTTTGCCGCGCTGCCGCCGAAGCTCGCCTCCCGCGAGACGCAGGGTGACGCGAGGTTGATGCGCGGCCGCATCGCGCTGATGCGGAAGAACTATGGCGCGGCGGAATCGCACTTGGAGTGGGTGCTTGACCATTTCGACGGCCAGCCCGCCGGGTTGCAGGCGCTTTACTGGATCGGACAGTTGCGGCGGGAGCAAGGCAATCTCAACGGCGCGGCGGCGGCGTTTGACAAGGCGCTGGCGGGCGGCCGTGCCGCGCCGGCGGCGCTCGCAGCGCAAACGTGGCTTGCGCTGGGCGAGGTGCGCGCGGCGCAGCGGCGATGGACCGAGGCGGCGGCGGCGTTTCGGGAGGCGTTCTCTCGCGCGCCGGGCGAGGCGATGAAACGGTCGGCGGCGGCGCAGTTGAGCGGACTGCCGCAACAGATGACGCGGAGCGAGGACGCGATCGGCCTGCTGCGGATTTTTGTGGACGAGCATCCGCAGGACGCGCTGACGGCGCCGGTGCTGTTGCGGCTGGGGCAATTGCTCGCGGCGTCGAAGCGGCACGAGGACGCGCTGGTGTTTTTCCAGCGGGTGGTGACGCAATTCCCGCAATGCGACGAGGCGCCGGCCGCGCAGAGCGGCGCGGCGTGGTCGCAACTGGCGCTGGGCCGCGTGGCCGAGGCGGCGGATGGATTTGCCCAAGCGGCGCGGACCGCCAAGGAGCCGGCGCTGGTGGCGCAGGCGTGGTTCAAGCTCGGCGATCTGGCGTTTACCGCCAACGATTTTGCGAAGGCCGCCGACAGCTATGAAAAGGCGCTCAACGCCGGTCGTGGCGGGCCGCTCGCCGGCGAGGCGTTGTGGCAACTGGCGCTGGCGGCTGACCGCGCGGGCCAGGCCGACCGCAGCGCGGCGGCGCTGGAAAAATTTCTCGTGACCTACCCGCAGGACCCGCACACCGACGAGGCGTGGCTGCAACTCGGCCGGGCTTATATCGCCCAAAATCGGTATGAAAAAGCCTGGCAGACGTTCGAGAAACTCTGGGTCGGACGCCCGCCGGGCAAGCTGGCAACGCAGGCGCGGTTGGCGGCGGCCGAGGCTCGGGAGAAGGCGGGGCGATGGCTGGAGGCGGCGCGCGACTACGAAGAAGTGCTCGCGTTGAAGCCGGCGGAGGACGTGGCGGCGCTGGCGATGTTCGAGCGCGCGGATTGTCTGGCGCGGGCCGGCGACGAGGCGGCGGCGCGCGCAGGTTTCGAACGGGTGCTGAAGGATTTCCCGAAAACGCCGCAGGCCGCCGGAGCCATGTTCTGGCTGGCGCAGCAACATTTCAACCACAAGGAGTGGACCGGGGCGCAGAAACTGTTCGCCACCGTGCCGCAGCGGTGGCCGGGCCACCAGTTGGCCGACAGCGCGTTGCTGTTGGCCGCGCGCGCGGCGTCTAATCGGCAGGCTTACAAGGAAGCGCGCGACATTTTGGAGGAGTTGCTGAAAAACCCGGCCTACCGCAACAGCCCATGGCGCGCTGAGGCAAGGGTGCTCGAAGGCGACTCGCTGTCGGAGGAAGGCAAGTTCGCCGAGGCGCTGCTGGTGTTTGAGAGCGTCGCGCGGGATTTTCCCAACACGCCGCAGGCAGACGCGGCGCTGGGCCGTGAAGGTGATTGCCACTACAGCCTGGCGACGGAGGTCCCGGCGAATCCGAAACTGGAGCGTTACCAGCAGGCGATCGTGGTCTTCCAGCAGGTGTTGAACAGTTTGACCGCGAGTCCGGCGCTCAAGAGTCAGGCACGCTACAAGATCGGCAAGTGCCGTGAGAAACTCGGCGAAACGACCAAGGCGTTGGATAGTTACCTGGAGGTTCTTTACGACACGGATGATCAAGGGCGGATTGTGGCCGAGCCGGTGTGGTTTTCGCGGGCCGGGTTCGACGCGGGCGAGTTGTTGGAGAGTCAGGGGCGATGGGCGGAGGCGGCGAAGGTGTATCAGTGGCTCATCAAATCCAGCTTCCCGTGCGGCGAAGTTGCGCGGCAGCGGTTGGAAAAGATCCGCCGCGAGCATCCCGAAGCGGCTCCCGCCGGCAAGTGACTGGGCGCCCGCGGCACAGCAGCCGGCAGGCGAGACGCGGAATGCCTGACACGCCGCCGGCGTGTTTTCAACGGAAGAGGGTGGACTTGCTTTGGCCTGTGTCCGTAAGTAATGTCTCGCATCATCAAGTGAATTTTATGAAAACTCGCGTTCTCCGGCTGACGCTGTTTGCCATTGTTTCCGCGTTGCTTGCCTGGTCCGGCGGTTTCAAGTCCGCGCAGGCCGCGGAGCCGCCAGTCACGTCTTCCGTCAAGCGTCTCGACAAGGCGGGTGTGGACAAATACCTGGCGTCGTTGAAAGGCAAAGTCGTCGTCGTGGACTTCTGGGCCACGTGGTGCGGGCCATGCCGCATGGAGATTCCCGGCTTCGTGGAGTTGCAAAAGAAGTACGGCGGCAAGGGGCTCGTCGTGGTCGGGTTGTCGGTGGACGACGACACTGATGCCGTCAAAAGTTTTCATCAATCGGGAAAGCTGAATTATCCCGTCTTCGTCGTCGGTCAGGATACGACCGCCGCCTGGGGCAACATTGAGGCCATTCCGACGACGTTCATTCTGGACAAGACCGGCAAGAAGGTCGGCGAGCCGCGCGTTGGCTACCATCCGGCAGAGGCGTTCGAGAAGGAACTCGCGCTGTTGTTGAAATGACGGCGGAACCGCGCGGTCAAGAAAACAGGAGCAGCGGAGCGGTGGAACGACGAAGTCATGAGCAGGCGGCGGCGGTTTTCATGGCGACGGCACTTCCAGACGCGGCCGCTTCATCGTTCATCAAGGAGTTATTTCCATGCCGCTGAAAGGTGTGATTTTGGCCGCGGGCAAGGGCACGCGGATGAAGGAACTGACCCGCGAGGTGCCGAAGCCGCTGTTGGAAATCGCCGGCCGGCCGGTGCTGGAGCACATCCTGACCGGTCTGCGCGACGCGGGCGTAACGGAGGTCTGTATCATCGTCGGTTATCGCGGCGACGCGATCCGCGAACATTTTGGCGACGGCTCGCGACTGGGGATGCGCCTGGCCTACGTGGAACAGGTCGTCCAGGACGGCACCGGCAAGGCCCCGGAGGTGGCGAAGGAATTTGTGGGCGGCGACAGTTTCGTGCTCAGCTACGGCGACATCCTGGTCACTCCCGAAAACTACCGGCGCATGACCGGATTGTTTGCCCAGGAGAAACCGGATGCCTTGCAGACCGTCAAGCGCGGCGAGGATGTCACCAAAGGCGCGGTGGTTTGCTTCGACCGGGACTTTTTCATGACCGATCTGATTGAAAAGCCGACGCCGGCCCAGTTGGAGACGCTCATTCAGGCCGGCAAACTACAACCCGGCGCGCCGGCTTGGTATAACGCCGGCATCTATATTTTTACGCCTCGCGTGTTCGAATTCACCGCCCGTTTGCAGAAATCCGTCCGCGGCGAATATGAATTGACTGACGCGCTCACTGCCATGTGCCGAGCCGGCCTGCGAATCCGCGGCTGTGAGCTGATGGGGCGCTGGGCTGACGTGCGCGACCCCGAAGTGTTGACCGAACTGCGCCAAACCCTGGCCGCTTCCTGACGCCGCTGCTTCTGGCGGACGGGATGGCATCAGCTCCTCGTATAAAAAAAGATTCGGGCGATGCATGCCAAGGAGGTGGGGGTGGGGAACCCCGCATGAAGAACATGCACACGCCCGAATCAAAGTATCATTTAAACCGTTGCTTCCTTAGACCGGCACAATATAGCAGCCGTTGAATGAAGTGCAAACGGTTTTTGAGTTTTTGGCGCTTTTCGAGGCCCCATCGCCTTGCCCTACAATATGTTACCCGTCCTGAACCCGGACTCAAAATCCCCCCTATTTGCGTGCAACGACCTCAATGGTTCCGCTGTTGCCCAACCGCGCCAGCAGCCAGGATAATGGGATAAAGACCGTTTGCAACGGCAGTAACACGATTTTCAACCACAACGGCAGCGGCACTTTCAAAGCGGCCAATACGGAGTAAAGCAAAGTTTGGCGATACTCGGCCGCGGCATGGTTGACCCGCACGTCATGGAATCCGCTGGTTTGCAGCAGCCTTGTCGCCGCCTGCGGGGAATAATGCGACACGTGGAACGGGTAATCGAAATGATACCATCGGTCGCCGGCGACCTTCGCCTCCCACGACGCGAAATTCGGTATCCGAAAGAGAAAAACTCCGTCCTTCTTCAAAATACGGCGCACTTCTGTCACAAACGCGACGGGATCCGGGATGTGTTCCAGCGCGTGGATGGCTATCGCCGCGTCGAAGAAATCCGGCTCAAAATTCGCCGCCGCCAGCGTGCCGCACCTCAGGCGCGACGGGTCCACCTTTTGGGCGGCCAGCGCGATCGCCGCGCTGGACGTGTCCACGCCGTAGGCTTCCGCGCCGTGCTGCTGCAGCCGTTGCGTTAGGAAACCGGCTCCACAACCGATGTCCAACACGCGCCGGCAGTTCCGCACCACCGATAGCATGTGCTTTTGCTCCCAGCACGTGAAGGCCCGGATCAGCGGATCGAGCAGGCTGGAACCCCGTTGATAATATGCGGCGTCGTAAACCGCCGCGTCGCCGCCCGCCGGCAGAGCGTCCAGGTCCGCGAAATGAAAGTCGCAGTCCGGACAATAGAAAAAACGGCCGCCCAAACGGCGGCTGTCGGTGCGGCTAGTGCAAATGGGGCAGTGCGCCATCCAATTCCAGTCGTGTCAATTTTTGCGGATCGTTTCGCGCCATCCGTCATCCGGACTTTCCGAACGGCGGACGCTTTTCTTTACCCGGCTTGCCACCGAAGACAAGTCAAATCCCGCCGGCGGGTTGTCGTGGCCGCGCCGCGAGTCGTCCGGTTTGGCTCCGCCTTTGCGGGCCGTTGCGGGCCGTTGACTCGCCGAGGGATGCATGATACCGTCCGCCGCTCAATTCCCAACTGAAATGACCACCGATTACAAAGCAACACTGAACTTGCCTCAGACGGATTTTCCGATGAAGGCCGATCTGGTCACGCGCGAGCCGCAGATGCTGGCGCGTTGGGAGGCGGCGAAGCTCTACGAAAAGATCCAAGAAGCGCGGCGCGAGTCGCCGGTGTTTGTGTTGCACGACGGGCCGCCCTACGCCAACGGCAACGTCCACATCGGCACCGCTCTCAACAAGATTCTCAAGGATGTCGTCGTCAAGGCCGCTTCGATGAGCGGCCGCCGCGCGCCTTACGTGCCGGGATGGGATTGCCACGGATTGCCGATCGAGTTGAAGGTGCAGAAGGAGATGGAGAAGAGCCGCGAGCAGTTGACGTCGGCGCAGATGCGCGAGCGTTGCCGCCGCTACGCGGAGCATTTCGTGGACGTGCAGCGCCGGCAGTTCAAGCGGCTGGGCGTGTTCGGCGATTGGGACCGGCCTTACCTGACGATGACACCGGAATACGAAGCCGCCATCGTCGCCACGTTTTTCGACATGTGGCACCAGGGCTTCATCTACCGCGACACGAAGCCGGTGTACTGGTGCGTCACGTGCCGCACCGCGCTGGCGGCGGCGACCGCCGAGGCGGAATACGCCGATCACAAGTCCACGTCGGTTTATGTGAAGTTTCCCGTCAAAGGCAAACCGGGCAGCTTCGTGATTATCTGGACGACGACGCCGTGGACCCTGCCGGCGAACCTCGCCATCGCCGTGCACCCTGATTTCGATTACGTCTGGGCGCGCGTCGGCGGCGAGACGTGGCTGGTGGCGGAGGCGTTGCTCCCGGTCGTGGCGCAGAAGGCCGGCGTCACCGGCTGCGAGGTGATCTCGAAACAAAAAGGCCGCGAACTGGAAGCCAGCAACGGCAACGGCGTCGTGGCGCGGCATCCGTTCATGGAGCGCGACTCGCCGGTGGTGTTGGCGACCTACGTCACGCTCGACACCGGCACCGGTTGCGTTCACACCGCGCCGGGCCACGGTCTGGAGGACTACGACACTGGACGTCACTACGGCCTGCCGGCGTTTTCGCCGGTGGACGACTCCGGCGTGCTCACCAACGACGCGGGCATCTTTGCCAACCAGCACGTGTTCAAGGCGAACCGGCCGATCGTCGAGCACCTGAAACAGATTGGCGCGCTGGTCGCCGAGGAGGAAATTGCGCACAGTTATCCGCATTGCTGGCGGTGCAAGAACCCGATCATTTTCCGTGCGACGGAGCAGTGGTTCATCAACGTGGACCACAAGAACCTCCGCGACAAGGCGCTGCACGAAATCGAAAAGGTCCAGTGGGTGCCGGGTTGGGGCTTCAACCGCATCCAGGGCATGATCGAGGAGCGGCCCGATTGGTGCATCAGCCGCCAGCGCGATTGGGGCGTGCCGATTCCGGTCATCAAGTGCGAACCGTGCGGATTTGTGTTCGAGGAGAAACAATACACCGACCAGCTCGTCGCGCTCGTGGCGCGCGAAGGCGTGGACACGTGGTTCAAGCGCAGTGCCAACGACCTGCTCGAGGGCGTGCAATGCCCGCGCTGCAAGCGGCCAACGGAGTTCCACAAAGCCGCCGACATCCTCGACGTGTGGTTTGAGAGCGGCGTCAGCCATCGCGCTGTGCTTCGCACCCGGCCGGAATTGACCTATCCGGCGGACCTGTATTTGGAAGGCAGCGATCAGCACCGCGGCTGGTTCCAAAGCGCGCTCTGGACCGCGCTGGCCACCGAAGGTCACGCGCCGTTCAAGGCGGTCGTGACGCACGGCTTCCTGATGGACCTCGAGACGAAGAAGAAAGTCTCCAAGTCCTACGGCAAACCGCAGGATAGCGACGTGTATGTCAACCGGTTTGGCGCCGACGTGCTGCGGCTCTGGACGATCAGCGAGGATTACCGCAGCGACGTGCCGCTGAGCGAGGAGATCATCGAGCGCGTCGCCGGCACGTATCGCAAAGTCCGCAACACGTTCCGTTTCCTGCTCGGCAACCTCAGCGACTTCGATCCCGCAAAGGACGCCGTGCCACCGGCGCAACTGGAAGAGCTCGACCGCTGGGCGCTGAGCCGCTTGCAGGGGTTGATCAAAACTTGCCGCGAAGCTTACGCGAGCTATGAGTTCCACCGCGTCTATCACGGGGTCAACCAGTTTTGCACGGTGGACCTGTCGTCGTTCTACCTCGACATCCTCAAGGACCGGCTCTACACGCTCGGCAGGTTTTCGCGCGAGCGCCGCAGCAGCCAGACGGTGATGCACGCGATGACCACGGCGCTGGCGAAGCTGCTCGCGCCGGTGCTGCCGTTCACGGCCGACGAGGTCTGGCAGTGTCTGCGGGCCGGCGGCGGCCGCGACGCGCTCGACTCCGTGCATCTGGCCCTGCTGCCCAGCCACGACGACCGGCTGTTCGACGGCGAACTGGAAGCGCGATGGGAGCGGATGCAAACACTGCGGCAGGCCGTGGCGGTGGAGTTGGAAAAGGCGCGCGCGGCCGGCACAATTGGCAAGTCGCTGGAGGCGGCCGTCACGTTGAGCGGCGGCGACGCGGAGACGCGGGCGATGCTGAAATATTTCGAATCCCAACTGCCCGGGCTTTTCATTGTCTCGCAAGTGGCAATCGAGCTTGACCGCGACGAGCCCTTTAGCGTAAAAGTCGCGCCCGCTTCGGGCCGGAAATGCGCCCGGTGCTGGCGATGGGAGCCGTCGGTCGGGCAACACCCGGAACATTCGACGATTTGTTCGCGTTGCGTTACTGTAGTGCTGACGGTGACGAAGGAAAACGGAAAGACTGTATGAAAAATAAAACGACGAAGCCGAAAACGGCCAGCCGTCCGGCAAAGAAGCCAGCGAAAGCGGCCGGGACGACGCGCCGGGAAATGAAAACGCCGACCGTCATCAAGTCGCTCGACACCACCGGCGGCGTCAAGAAAGCGCATGGCGAGATGGCGAAGTATCAGCGATTGTTGCTGAACCTGCGCGACCACGTGATTGATCAGATCAGCGGTCTCGCCGGCGAAAATCTCCGTCACAACCCGCGCGAGACGGCCGGCGACCTGTCGGGCTACAGCTTTCACATGGCCGACGCCGGCACCGACAACTTCGACCGCGAGTTCGCCCTGAGCCTCGTCTCCAGCGAGCAGGAAGCGCTCTACGAAATCGAGGGCGCCCTGAAGCGCATTGATTTGGGCACCTTCGGCACCTGCGAGAGCTGCGAGAAATTGATTGCCAGGGAGCGCCTGATGGCCGTGCCATTCGCGCGGATGTGCGTCCGCTGCCAGTCCGAAATGGAACGCAACCACAAGCGCGTGGCCGCGCAACCCACCACCTTTGCCGAAATGAACGAGGAAGGCGGCGAGGACGAAGAGGAAGAATAGACACAGCGCAAAACTGAAAACGCGAATCGCCCGACGGAAACTGATCGTTCGATCCGTGTTTTGCCCTTCGCGCTTTGCGATTTTATGAACGTGCTGGTGGTGATCGCTGCGTTGGTGTTTGTCCTGGATCAGGCCACCAAATGGCTGATCCTGGCGCGTTTTCATCAGCACGAGGAAGTGCCGGTCATCGGCGAGTTTTTCAAACTCACTCTCGCCTTCAATCCTGGCGCGGCGTGGGGTATGTTCGCCCGGTTTGGGCACAGCAACACCATCCTGACCGCGTTCTCGATCGCCACCGTGCTCGCGCTCTGGATGCTGCGCCGTTCGTTGAGCGTCATCAGCCTGCCCCACCGCATTGCGTTCGGCATGATCGTCGGCGGCATTTTCGGCAATCTTGCCGACCGCATCCATTACGGCTGCGTCGTGGATTTCCTCCTCTTCTATCTCGGCAAAACCATCGGCCACTGGCCGGTATTCAACATCGCCGACAGCGCCATCTGCACCGGCGTCGTGCTCTACCTCCTGATCACGCTCTGGCCTCCCAAGCCGCGCGTGGTGCCCGAATTGCCGCCGGACCGGAAGTTTGGCGCCCCGCCGGCCCCGTAGCCGCTCAACCATGAGCGACGCCGTTCCCCACGCTTCACACTCCACGCTCCGCGCTCCGTTTTTTCTCGTCGGCCCCACCGCCGTTGGCAAAACCGCCGTCGCGCTCGCGCTGGCTGGCCGTCTCGACGCCGAAATCGTCTCCGCCGATTCCATGCAGGTCTATCGCGGCATGGACATCGGCACCGCCAAGCCGTCGCCCGCCGAGCGCGCTGCCGTGCCGCATCATCTGACGGACGTGGTCGAAGTCGGTGAACGGTTCGACGTGGCCCGATACGTCGCGCTCGCCCATGCGGCCATCGCCGGCATCCAAAGCCGCGGCCGGACGCCGCTCGTTGTCGGCGGCTCCGGCCTCTACCTCCGCGCCCTCACCGAAGGCCTCAGCGACGCGCCCGACGCCGACCCCGCCCTCCGCGCGGAACTCGAAGCGATGGGCCGTGAGCGCGTTCTCGACGAACTGCGCCGCGCGGATCCCGATGCCGCCGTCCGCATCGGCCCGCACAATTTCCGCCGTCTCGTCCGCGCGCTGGAAATCTGCCGGCTCACCGGTCGAAAAAGTTCCGACCTGCGCCGCGAGTGGAGCGCAGCCTCCGGAAGCGATGACATTGCCAGCCTTCGGCCGCTCATGCACGGCCTGGAACGCGACCGCGCCGATCTCTACGCTCGTTGCGACGCGCGCGTCGGGGCCATGTTTCGCGCCGGCCTCGTGGACGAAGTCCGTTCGCTGCTGCCGCGCGGCCTCGCCGACAATTCCACCGCGCGCCAGGCGCTCGGCTACAAGGAAGTCATTGCCCATCTCCGCGGCGAGGCGACGTTGGAGGAAACCATTGCGCTGGTGCAAACGCGAACGCGGCAGTTCGCCAAGCGCCAGCTCACGTGGTTCCGCCATCAAGCGCGCGTCGAGTGGACGCGCGTTGCCGCCGGCGAAGACGCGAAGGCGGTCGCCGAACGCCTCGCGACCGGTTTGCAAAACGAGGAACGCCTTCCCTAAGCCGGCCCGTAGCCGCCGACGTAAGGAGGCGGAAAACTCGCGCGTGCTGAACGATTCCGCCTCCTCACGTCGGCGGCTACGACAAGGACGTGACGCAACGGGGCCGTTCCTGTCAAAACCACAAAAGCGCGGGATTGCTCCCGCGCTTTCGTGTTTGAACTTTCGCTGCGCCTTCTCGGCGCGAGCGGTTTTACACGCCGTATTCGTGCTTGCGGTTGATGCCCGGCATCGGGACGGGATACTTGCCGTCGGGACCGGCTTGCAGCGGCGCGGGCGAGTCCTCCGTCAGCTTGTCGAGGCCCGGAGCGAACTCGTGGTCGCCATTGAGGATCTGGTCGAACGTGATGATCTGGCCGGTGTGCGCGGCCATGCGGCCCATCGAGGTGACGAGGCTCGCCTCGACGCCGCGTTTGACCTCGTTGTAGGGCTTGTCGTTGCGGATCGCGTTGATGAGATCCATCCACTCGTTGTCGTAAGGATTCTGTTCCTCTGGAGCCGGCTTGGCTTCCCATACCAAGTCTTCGGGCTTCGGCTGCTGGCCTTTGTAGATGGCGGAGGGCAGGCCGCAGTCGCCGTGCTTGGAGCCGATCGCCGAGCCTTTGGAGCCGTGGATGTAGCTGTTGTAAATGTTCTCGCAGCCGTTCATGCAGCGGCCGTCATAGAAGAATTTCGTCCCGTCGGCGAACGTGTATTCGACCGAATACGTGTCGAGATTCTGGTCAATGTATTCGATGCCTTCGGGGCTCTTCCGGTAATGCCGCCCGCCCAGCGCTTGCGCCGACACCGGCCACGCGTTCTTCATCCAGCACAGATGATCAATGACGTGGATGTAGAAATCGCTGTAGTTGCCGCCGCTGGCCCAGAGGAAGCTGTGGAACCGCTGTATCTGGTAACGCAACTCGCTGATGCCCTCCGGCTTCGGCAGCGACGAAAAATACCCGACCGGCCCGTGCATGCGGTAGCCGCGCATCAGGATGACCTCGCCGAGCTCGCCGTTGTGGATGCGATCGGCCAGTTGCTGGAGCGCCTTGTTGTGACGGGACATGAGGCCCACGCCGACCTTGAGGTTCTTCTTCGATGCCTCCTCGCCGAGCGCGATCATGCGCTTGCTCGTCGGGCCGTCCACCGTCACCGGCTTCTCCATGAAGACGTTGAGGCCCTTCTGGATGGCGTAGGTGAAATGCACCCAGCGGAACGCCGGCGGCGTCGTGAGGATGACCACGTCGCCCGGCTTCAGGCAATCCATCGCCTTCTTGTAGGCGTCGAAGCCGAGGAACTTCTTGTCGTCCGTCACCTCCACCATCGTGTTGATCTTCTTGTTCTTGCTGAGGGCTTCGTGGCTCTTCTTCTGCCTCTCCTCGAACACGTCTGCCATCGCCACCAGCTTGATGGGGCCGAGGGTGGCGGTGTTGAGCGCGTTGGCGACCGCGCCGGTGCCGCGACCGCCGCAGCCGACGATGGCGAGCTGGACGGTGTCGCCGCTGGCCGCGTGGACGCGCGGGATGACGGCGCCCGCGAGCGCCGACGCCGCGGCAAGGCGGCCGGAGGTCTTGAGAAATTCACGACGGGTGGTGGAGCCGGGCATAAGTTGGTTCATGAGGCGGATTGTTTTACGCAGAAAGCCCGGCAAGTCAACATCGGAAGTGGCGAAATCGGCGGCGACGGCCAGCCACGGATGAAACCCGGCGCGGCGGAGCCGCAACCACAAGCAGGGCGCTGACAGGGCGGTGGCGGCTTGAAAACGCTGTTGGGAATGCGCGCCCCTTCGGCATTGCAGTAACCGATGAAACACCGCTTGGCGGGGCTGAATCATTTGGGTTCGTTTGGTAAAAAAACTGTTTGGTTTGCCTACTCGTAGACATCGAAATATCGTTTTTCCTAGGAAAATCGAAGTTTTCAAATTCAACCAAGGCCATCATTTGGGTTCGTTTTGAAAAACAACCATATGCTGAGGGGGAGGATGATCGCCCCGCCACCGGCCGCCGCCGCCCGCGGCGGGGGCGATTTCGCCATATTGGGTGGCCCGAATGCGGCGTGTCCGCCAGACCGGCCACGAATTGCTCCACCCGCGTCTGGAGGTTGGACGCCGCCCTGGGCCTTTCCGTGCAATCCGTGCAGTCCGTGGATTGTTTGCGGCTGTCCTTTTGGGCCTCGGGCGGGGCCGTCTCTGCCTGCATGGCGTCGGTCTTCATTGCGGGGTGGAAGATATTAAAAAATCTCTATCATGTCAAGAGAAAATTACTAATATTGCCGCGGGGCCGGCTTGGCGGATGAGTTGCTCCACGGAGTTGGGCGGGAGGCGGCGCGACGAAGGCCGGAAGGGAAGCCACGGATGCGTCCCGGCGGATACACGGAACTCTCTTTCCCCTTGCGCCCCGCGACCTCGCGGCGCAAAATCTCCTCCGAGGTTCGAACAGCCGAGAAGTGTCGTATGACACGGATTCATGGAGTTCGGGTATTCTGTTGAAAATGAGCGCAACCCAACAGCGTGATCAGGCGGCTGATCTGGCAAAGCGGGATTCTCAAGAAGCGCTCGCGAAGGCTCGTTTCATTTCCGATCCTTGGTTTAGGTCGCAAGCCCTCGCATGGGTTGCACGATACACTGAGGACGACCCTGTGAAAGTCGCCAGTCTGGCGGCAAAGGCGGCCAGTGAATGTGATGACGAATACAAGAGAACTGCTGTTCGCGCTTGGGAAATCGCCGCGCTAGCCGAGCGCGAGCATGTCATTGAAGCGAGGCGCGGCTTGCGAGAAGCAGTGAATCAATCCAAGAGTGTAACGCCTCTTGCTTCACGCGCTGAGGCACTCATGCTGTTGCTTCAGGCGGCTTTCCGAATCGGTGATGAAGATGCCAAGTGGGTTGCGGATGAATTAAAGAACTCGTGCGGTCAAGATTTGCACTGGCGTTGCAAGCGGGCGATTCGCCGCATTAGCGAATTCTTTGAGGGACAGCTTAAGCCGCGCCCGTTTTTCTGGTAGCCATCCTCGAAACCCGCGAAGATTTGTTGGACAACGGGCGCGCGCAGGGTAGAAAGGGTGGCGTCATGAGCAAACCACTGGTCATCGGTCTCATCGGTTTTGGCAACATCGGCAGCGGCGTCGTGCGCACGCTGGCCGAGCGCGCCGATCTCATCCGTTCTCGCCTGCCGCGCCCGATCGTTCTCAAGACGATCGCCGACAAGGACACCGCCACGAAACGCAACGCGCCGTATCGGCCGGAGCAGCTCGTTGGCGACGCGATGGCCATCATCAACGATCCCGAAATCGAGGCGGTGATCGAGCTCGTCGGCGGTCAGGAGCCGGCCCGCACGTTTGTCGAGCGCGCCCTGCGCGCCGGCAAGCACGTTGTCACCGCCAACAAGGCATTGCTGGCCGTGCACGGGCCGGAGTTGATGGCGCTCGCGCAGGAGAAGAACGTCGGCCTGCTTTTCGAGGCGAGCGTCGGCGGCGGCATCCCGATCATCCGCGCGCTGGAGCAGGGGCTTTGCGCTAATGAGATGACGAGCGTGCAGGGCATCCTCAACGGCACGTGCAACTACATCCTCACCCGCATGGGCGAGCGCGAAATGCCGTTCGCGCAGGCGCTCGACGAGGCGAAGGCCCAAGGCTACGCCGAACCCGACCCGACTTACGACATCGAGGGCTACGACACCGCGCACAAAATCGCCATTCTCGCCTCGCTGGCGTTCGGCATGGACATCCGGTTCAAGGACGTGTTCACGCAGGGCATCACGCAGATCGAGCCGGCCGACATCCGCACCGCGCGCGAGATGGGCTACACGATCAAACTGCTCGGCATCGCCAAACGCGAGGCCGCCGGCGCGCCCGCCGGGGTGCGCGTGCATCCGACGCTCATCCCGCTCGATTCGCCGCTCGGCAAGGTCAACGGAGTTTTCAACGGCATCCTCGTGGACGGACGGCCCATCGGCACGACGCTGTATTACGGCCGCGGCGCCGGCGCCGACGCGACCAGCTCCGCCGTCATCAGCGACCTGATGGCGCTCGCCGCCGATGAGCGCGGCTTCAGCGGCTGGCACGACAACCGTCTCCGCGTCCGGCCCGGCGTCAAGGCGCTCGCACCGATGGACGCGCTGCAGACTCACTATTACATCCGTTTCACGATGGCCGACCGGCCCGGCGCGATGGCCACCATCGGCCGCGCGCTCGCCGACCAGGGCGTCTCGATCCGCTCGATGATCCAGCACCAGAGCGAAGAGTCCGGCAACCGGCCGGCGACGATCTCGATTGTGACCCATCTCGCGAAGGAAAAAGGCATTCAAGCCGCCATCGCGATCATCGAGGGCCACGAGATGAGCGCCGCGAAGGCGTTCGTGCTGCGAGTGGAAGAATAAGCGGCGGAGCCGCAATTCCAATGAGGTGGGGCGAGGCTTCGTTGTCACTTGAATCTAGTGATTGGTGATTGGTAATTGATGATTGGTGATTCGTAACTGGATTGGCATTCCGTCACCAATCACCAATTACCGATTACCAATCACCAGTCGAATTCGATGGAGGTTCGACGGAGTCTCGCCCCACCATTATTGGCGAGACGCTGATTACGGCTGCTCCGCGATCAATTCGACGCCGCAAATCAATGGCGGCTTGGCGCTGTGCGGGACAAACTCGATCTCCAGCGCCCCGGCCGCCTTCACGCCGCGGAACTCGCGGACGATGCCGCGGCGGCTGCCGCCCGCTTGCTTGACGATGTCGAGCGCCGGGAGAACTTCGCGGCCCTGGAGTTTCACGTCAAAGACGCGCTGGCCCGCGCGGATTTCCTCCGGCTCCGCGAACACCAGCCGCACTGTGTAGGCGCGCTCGGCGGGCGCGGCAATGTCGCGCGGCTTCCGCAGCAATGGCGGCAGGTCGCGGCCCCAGTTGAAGTTGATCTGCGGCTCCACTTGCATCAGGCCGGGCCCGGAGGGTTTGCCATTGGCGAAATAAACGCCCGCCACGCCATCGCGTCGTCCGTCCGGCGTCCGCAAGCAGTCGGTTGGGATCGCCGTCCTTGGCCGCGAGGGACTGCTCCAGTTTAGTTCCACCAACGCCGCGTCCGCACCGGCATTGTGCGAATACTCGACCACCAGCGGGTATTTCCGCCCGGCTTCGAGGAACAACCTGCCGGTGGCTTCGCGCGGCGCCGCCGTGGGTTTCAGCCGGCTGGTGTCAATGACCGGAAAGCCCTCAACCAAGACGCTCACATTGCCGTCGCTGCGAACGTGGAAGGTGTTCGTCTCGCTGGCCCCGGTTTGCAGGAAGCCGGTCCATCGCGCGCTGAAGTTTGCGGAAGGCGCGTTGGTGGCGTACACCGTCGTTTCGATGCGCACGGTGCGCACGCCGCTGATGCCCGACGCGAATACCCACGGCCAGCCCTCGCCTCCTTTCATCCAGAGCGCGTGCCGGTAGAACGGCTGCGCATCGCCGGGCGTGACCTGCACGCGCACGTCCGGCGACGGCCCGCCGACGCTGGGCCAGTCGAGCCAGAGCGTGCCGTCGCGCGTCATGCGGTCGCCCGGCGCGCCGAAGTTGATGCCGACGCGCTGGATCGGAGCGGTTTCGGCCACGCCGCCCCAGGCGCTCCATTGCTCGAAGCTCTCCGGCATCGGTGCCAGCGCGAGCGAGGTGAAGACTGGATAATTGCAGGTGCAGTTGCCCGTCCACGACGGCACGCTGAGCACGCCGCAGGCGGGCACGATGTTGTTGCGGCACCCGGAACGCAAGCCGCTGATGTTGATCGTGCCGCTGTCGTCGCGCTTGTCGTAAAATGCCGCCGTGCCGGAGCGCAGCGTGATGAGGTTGCCGTAATCGGCACCGACGAGGTCGCAGCCGTAGGTCTTCATATATTCGCGCGCCTCCTCGCGGCCGGTGATCGGATTGCGGCGCGCAAGTGGCAGCGGCTCGGCGGCCGCGGCCGGAGCCGCGGGCGGGGTTTTCGGGCCGCGCTCCAGCACCCGGCCGGTATAAACATCGTTGAACGCCACCGCGTGCGCCTTCTCGTTGTATCTCCTCAACACGTCCGGGTAGCTCATGCCGGCCGGCTGCGCGTCAACCGGCTCGCTGACCATGTAGCTCATCACGCCGTCCTCGACCGTGAAATAGGGAGGCAGGCCGCGGCCCGAGACGGTGTAATAACTGGGTGAGCCCATGTTCGTCCTCGGCAACACCATGCCTTTGTAAAAAAGCTTGTGATGATGGAACGTGTCGCCGAACCACAGCAGGCCCAGCGGCGCGCGCACGAGCGCGTCGAAATTCGGCTGGCCCGTGTAGTTCGCCGCGCCGGGCGGCGGTCCCGCGCGCACCACGAGCGTCCAGTCGCCCTCGCGCCGCACCTGTGCGCCCTCGAGTTTTGAGACTTTCTCGTCCGGCAGGCGCGCCGTCTTCACGCACAACGTGCCGCCGTAGGGCCGCAGTGAGGCAAAAGCGGTTTCGAGGAAGTTTTCTCCCACAGTGGCGGGTTCTTCGACAACGATGAGGTTCGCGAAATAGGGCGGCCATCCGAACGACGCCGGTTCTCCAACGTGCGCGGCGATCTTTTCGCCATAGAGTCCCGCCGCATCCAATTTTTTTCGAAACGCGGCAACTTTCTTCGCGTTGCGGTCCACGGCGATGACGCGCAGCTTGGGCTGCGCCGCCAGTGCTTCGGTGAGCCTGCCGTCGCCCAAACCCAACACCAGCGCGTAGCCTTCGCTCTGGCCGCTCAGTTGCAACAGGGCGCGGGCGTCTTCGCCGGAGCCGGCTGGCTGCAGTTGCCCCGCATATCGCGCCGGCTGCACCTGTTTTTCGCCGAAGCAGTAGATGCCGCCCTCGCGCGTGACCACGAACAACCGGCTGTCCGCCGCGAGCATGGTGTGGATGGTTCCCTTGACGCCGGGAAAACCGTCGCGAAAACGAAACTCACGCGAGCCGGCACGAATCGCACCCGCCACGCCGTCCTGCACGCGATAGGTTTCCTTGCCAATCTTGACCGTCTCCTTCACCGCGTCGCCGGGCTTCCTGCGGAGGCCAATCTGCCCGGCGGTTTGCAGTCCGCCGTCATGCACCTCCGCGTTGATCTCCGGGTCCACACAAAGTCGGCCGTCAGCGTCACTCGACAAAAACCATCCGCCCGTCTGGCTGTCCTGGCGGCCGTGGCCGAAATCGAACGACAACAATTTGCCCGTGGCCGGATCCAAAAACGCGGGAAAGGCGCGGCTGCTTGGCATGACCAGCCGCCCGCGGTTGATCAGCAGATAGCCTTGCGGCGACGGCCCGCCAAAGGACATCGCCCCGTGCGGATGCATCAGATACAACGACCCCATGCTGTCGTTGATCCAGAGCGACTTGCCGGTCCGCGCGTCGAGCGCGTGGATGAAGATTCCCTCGAACGGCCACACGCCCGCCGCGAAAAACACGCGCCCGCCGTCGAGCACCGGCGCGCCGCGCGCGGGCCAGACCGAGATGAGCCGCTCGTTGCCGAGCACCTTGCGGTTCGAAGGCGCGGCCTGGACTTTCCACAGCAGTTTTCCGGACGCTGCCTCAAGGCAATAGAGACAGCCGTCGTCGGAGGCGAAGTAGAGTTTCCGCTCCCACGCCACCGGCGCGAACCGCACGGGTCCGTCGGCGTAAAAGCGCCACTTCTCCGCGCCGGTCTCCGCGTCCAGCGCCGTGACGCTGTCGTTGCGCGACGACGCGACGAACATCGTCCGGCCCATCACCACCGGCTCGTAGCCGAGGTCGAACTGCAACCGCTCCTGCCGCGCCTGCCAGAACGCCGGCTTCAGCGGCGGATATTCCCGCACCCATTGCAAGTGCAACTCTTCCGGCAGCGTCTCGCCAGAGTTCGCTGTTCGTCCCGCGTCGCAGCGCCACATCGGCCAGTCCGCGGCCCCGGCATGGAGCGTGAACGCGGCCAGGGCAAGAAGAACTGAGGAAGTCTTTATGCAGGGCATCTGGTGTTCCGATTTTTGCCGGCATAGTCGCCCACGCGCCGGTCAACGCAAGAGCAAAATCGCCGTTGCCGCTCCACAAAGTGGAACGCAAGCAATCGCTCGTGCCGGCCCGGCGGTTGCAAAAAAACAACCGATGCAGCCAGCGCGAGGCTGACTGCATCGGTTCTGTGAAAGCGATCTGCCGCGTCGGCCTGCTACTTCAGGTTCTCTGCGACAAACGCCCAGTTCGCCAGCTTCCAGAATTTCTCCACGTAGCCGGCGCGCGCGTTGCGGTAATCAATGTAGTAGGCGTGCTCCCAGACATCGCAGGTCAGCAGCGCCCGTTTGCCGGCCGTCAACGGCGTGCCGGCGTTGCTGGTGCTCTCGATGGCGAGGGAACCGTCGGGATGCTTCACCAGCCAGGCCCAGCCGGAGCCGAACGTCCCCACGGCCGTGCTGGAAAACTTCTCCTGAAACTGCGCGAAGGAGCCGAACGTCTTCTTGATCGCGTCGGCCAGCGCGCCGGTCGGCTCGCCGCCGCCCTTGGGCGAGAGGCAATTCCAGTAAAACGTGTGGTTCCAGACCTGCGCGGCATTGTTGAAGACGCCGCCGGCGGCTTTCTTGACGATCTGTTCCAGCGTCAGGTTTTCAAATTCGGTGCCCGGAATGAGCTTGTTCAGGTTGGCGACGTAGGTCGCGTGGTGTTTGCCGTAATGATACTCGATGGTCTCGGCGGAAATGATCGGCGCCAAAGCGTCTTTGGCGAACGGCAGCGCGGGCAGTTTATGTTCCATGACTTATATCTCCTCTGGTAACTCTCCTCTTCGTCGTTTTTGTTCAACAGCTCGGGAATCTAGGCGACTTGTCCCGCCTGCGCAAGGGGCGGTCGTCAAAAAAAACCTCAAAATTGCCGGTCGCGCCGCCGCCCGCCGCCGCGCAGGCGGTGAAGAATCAAACTTGCACGGACCGCGGGGCGTTGTTAGCGTTGCGTCGTGATCAAACGTTGGCTCGTTGTGGGTTTGTTGGCGGCGGGTGTGGCTGCGACGTCGTTCGCGCAGCGAGGCATCGAGCCGGTGAAATTCGTCAATCTCATTTACTGCCTGCCACGCACGCCGGACGGTTACGAGAAGACAAAGCCCGCCGGCGTGATGATGAACACCGACGGGGCGCAGATCACGGAAGCGTCCCGGCAATATGCGAGCAAAGCGCATCCCAAAAAAGTCATCCGCGTCAAGATCACCGACGGCGCCTACAATGGAAAACTCTACGCGGAGTTCAGGACCACGCAGGATTTCAACGAAGAAGGAGCCACCGGTTACTACAAGGGCTACAAGCTGGACGGCTATCCCGTGCATGAGCACTACGCCAAGCAGGACCGGCAAGGCACCATGCGCGGCGTCATCGAAGGCCGGTTCATCATCGAGATCACCGGCTACGACGTGGGGCCGGGCGAGTTGATCGAGTGGTGGCGCGAGATAGACGTCAAGCGCCTGGTTTCAATCCACTGAAGCTTTGGGAAACGGAAGCGCGAAAACGAAAGGTCGGAGTCATGAAAGCACAACCGGCGGTGACACGGCGTGAGTTCCTGCGGACCACGGGCATTAGCGGCCTTGGATTGGCGGCGGCCGGCTGGTCCGTGCCGGCGTTCGCCGCGCGACCGGCGCGGGCCCTCTCTTCGGGCGACCGCGTCCTTGTTGTCATCCAACTCAGCGGCGGCAACGACGGTCTCAACACCCTCGTGCCGTTCGCGGACGGCGCGTACTACAGCGCGCGGCCGGTTATCGCCATCCAGCCGCGCCATGTTCTCAAACTCGGCGCGGGCCGTTATCAGGATTGTCTCGGTTTTCATCCGGGCCTGCGACCGCTGATGGAATTGTGGGAATCCGGGCGCATGGCCGTCATCAACGGCGTCGGTTATCCGAATTCGAACCGCAGCCATTTCCGCTCGCTGGAGGTGTGGCACACCGCCACGGAAAGCCACGGCGTTGAAGATGGCGGCTGGATCGGCCGCAGTTTCGACAGTAGCCGGCCGGCGCTCGCCGTCAGCGTCGGATGGGAAGCGCCGCCGGCGCTGAAGGGGCCGGGTATTGCCGGCGTTCATCTTCGTGAACCTTCCGCTGTGATTCACGCGGAGGACAACGCCGGCGAAGTCGCGCAAGCCGCGTTGGAGAAGAGCCGCGTCCTGTTGCAGCGTGCCGGACGCAGCGGCGCTGCGTATCCCGACACGCGCTTTGCTGCCGGCCTGAAACAAATTGCCGCGCTCGTGGACGGCGGACTCGGCGCCCGCGTTTATCATCACGACATCACCGGTTTCGACACGCACGCCAGCCAGCCGGCCGCGCATGGTCGTCTCTGGAGCGAAGTCAGCGGAGGACTGCGGGCGTTTTTCGCCGATCTGGAGGCGCGCGGCCTCGCCGGCCGCGTGGTGACGGTGGGCTTCAGTGAGTTCGGCCGCCGCGTCGCCGAGAACGGCTCCTGCGGCACGGACCACGGCGCCGCCGGGCCGATGTTTGTCTGGGGCGGGCCGGTCCGCGGCGGCGTGTATGGCGAACTGCCGAGCCTCACCGATCTCGATGACGGCGATCTGAAGTGCACCACGGATTTTCGCAGCGTCTATGCCACGCTGCTCGACGGCTGGCTCGGTGCCGATTCCAAGGCGGTGCTCGGCCGCGAGTTCTCAAAACTGCCGTTCCTCGCCGCGTAAGCGCGCGGAGCGGCGGCGGACAAACTAGAGCTGCGCCTTTTCCAGCGATGCGCCGGCTTCCGTTTTTTTCCCGCCGACTACGATGAGCGGAAACTTTCCGCGGTAATCGGGGCCGTGCGCGATCTTCGTGTGCACTTCGATCTGCCATGCGAAACGCGGGTAACCCTTTTCCTTCGGCGGCGAACTCGCCGCGGCGGACGTGGTTTGTTCTTCCGGCAGCGTGAACGTGTGCGTGCCAGTGAGCGTCTCGCGCGGCTGCGCCGGGTGGTTGCTTAGAAGAACGGCGTCGTCGCGGTAACAAACGGCGGTTTGGATGCTCGTCTTGCCGCCGGAGGTCGTCCTGGCGGTTTCGTTGCAAACGAGGTTGGCGTTGAGCGCGGTGATTTGCAGGCCCGTGCAAACCGGCTGCTGGAGCAGCAGCGCGACTTCTTCGCCGAGAACAAATTGCTGCGTGTTGACGAAGATCCGCGCATCGCCGATGTGGCGGTGTACCAGAAAATAATAAATCGCCATCGCCAGCGGGATGCAGCCGAGCGCGCCGTAGATGCCGGTCGCGACGATGGCTGCCGTTTCATAAGGCGGCGTGGCGACGCTGAAGTAATGGCCGCTCGCCAGCACGCCGATGCTTTGCCAGACGCCGGTGACGACCAGCGCCCGCTGGCCGCGCGCGGCGACGCGGCTGGCGGGCTTCAATTCAAACCAGCCGTCCGGCTGCGGCGTTGGCGGCGCCAACGGGCGCGTGGCCGTCTGCGCAAAATAGAGGCTGACCGGGACCACGAGGAAAATCATGGGAAACAGCACGAACAGATATGGCGCGAAACTGTAGTGCTTCAACAGGAACGCGTTGCCGGGTTTCGCCGGATCATAATAAGCCTCGGTGGATTGGCAGGGATGGTAATGACTGATGATTTCCTGTGCCCAGGCATAGCCGGCGCTTTCGCTAAACGGCAGGACGTTGTGGCTGGTATAAGCGACGTCGCCCACTTTATACCGATACATCACCTCCGGGCTGTAGGTGGTGCTTTTTCCGCGGTGCTCGGCAACACGCGTCGAGCGCACCTTCGCCGTGACCGGCTGGTAGGTGGTGATCTTGTGATGCTGGTCCCAGACGCCGTAGGCGCCGATGCCAACGAAGATCAGCGGGAACGCTCCGAAGATAATGATGAACACTTTCACGGCGTCGCCCAATCCACGACGATGATTTTGCCGGCATCGTTCCGCGGGGTCAACGGCTTTCCGCTGCGCTTCCTGCCACAGCGTCGCTGCCAGCCATGCCGGGCGGCCTTCGCGATCCACTACTTGGCGAGCGTGGCGGGCTTGTCGGGTTTTTCCAGAAAATAATAGCGGGCGTAGGCGGCGGCGATCCTCGCCGTGTTGACGACGTAGTTGTCTTCATCATCCATGCGCTTCCACGACTTCACGGGTTGGGCGATGTCGAACTGGCTCAGCACGGTGCCGTCGGCTTCGCTGAAGGTGATCAAAATCCGCGCCTCGCCCAGCGGCGGCACCGGCATTGGCTGCGCTTCGAGGCCCAGCGACATCTGGCCGCCCCTCGCGTTCGGCACGGTTTGCATCGGGCGCGGGCGCGGCATGGGCTCCTGCGGCGCGATGAAGGTCAGAAACTTGATGCTAATGACCAGCCCCTTCTTGCCCACCTTGAAATTCGGCTCTTTGCGCGACACCAGTTCCCGCTCCGTGCGCCATTGCAACAGCGATTCCGCCTGCAACGGCGTCAGCGTCGGCTCGTGCGCGACGCGAACCTCCACTTCCTTGAACTTCGGCGTGGATTTCGGTGCGGGGAAAATCGGTTTGCGGTCATCGGCGGCGGTGGCGAACAAGGCCACGCCCAGCAGTCCGCTCCAGATCAACGTCATTCGTTTCATGGTGCCTCCAAATCAGTGCAAGTTACTTTAAGCCACGCCGGCACGGGCGGCAATGCCGCTGTTTTCCGGGCCGCGATCGGCGGCACGGGGTGTGCTGCGGGTTCACGGCAACACGCGAAAGATGCGGCATGTGCGATTCGTGAAATCGAGCGTGAACGTCGTGTCGGCAGGGAAACATGGCCCCTTGCCAACCGTGGATTCACCTTGGCCAACCACAAGCAATTCCTGAAGCGCCGCCTTCTTCGGCAACCGGATCGTCCGCTGGCCCGCGTTCCATACCGTAATCGCCAGGTAGTTCTCGTTGGCAAAAATCGTGTCGCTCAACTCATCGTAAATATGAACACCGGCCTCCCTGGCATACTGCTGCAACGGTATCCACGGCAACGGCGGCACCGCCACGAACACATTCCGGCAATTCGGGGTTCGCTTCTCCGCCACCACGACCCGGTTGTCCGGGGTCCGGCCGGGGCACTCGTCGGCGCCGCCGGTCACATGAAACAGGGGCGAAACCTCGGCGCCATCATACGCAATCGACTTGCCGCCCACTTTGACGACGACGCGCGACTTCGGAAGCGCCGAATCCATCTGGATCTTCATCCCCAACAACGATGATATGTTGTCAACGGACAACCCCTCCTTGATCAGGCCGGGAGCGTAGACCCACACCAGCAGGCGGTTGTCCGTCATGCACCGGTCGCGAATGAAGCACCGCTGATCTTCCGAAAGGACAAACGCATTCAGAAACACGATCATGCGATAGGGCGACAAATCGAGATCCTTCAAGTCGTCGAGCAGGTAGAAGTCGTGCGGCGCGCCGATGTTTCCGACCGCGCCCATCTGGGCTGCAATCCAGGCGAACTTGCCGCCCCTCTGCGCGACACCGTAAGGCAGGTAACGAAACGAGTTTTCGTCCAGGACCACCGCGACCTGCGCCACCGATTTGCGCGAAAGGTGGATGCTCTCATCCCCGACACGTTGCGCTTCAGCGAATAATCGCAGAAACGCCTCGTCATCATACCAACCGCCCCACAGATCGAACCACCAGTTGGCCCAGCCGTGCACCAGGTTCTTGGCGAAGACTTTCTTCAAATCCCGCAGGCTGTCCGCGATGGTCGGCGGCCCAAACCACCGGGCTTCGTTGTAACAGCCCTGCGGGTCGATGTCGGGCCGCGTCTTGGAAATCCACTGGCACAACGACGTATGCGTGTCGATCTCGCTATAAAACAATTTGCCGGCTTTCAAGACCGAATCGGTTTCGGTCGCGCTGGTGGCGCCCGCCGTGGTGACGAAATCGATGTCCTTGGAGTCGAGAAGTCGTCGCAGGGCCAAGTGGCCCGTATCGGGCCAGAGCCGCGTGTACCCGTAGAACGTGCCGGTGATCATGCGCCCGCCGGATGCCTCCTTGACGGCCTTGCACAGGGCTAATATCGACTCCACGATTTGGTCGGAATGAAACTGGCGATAGTCGATGACGAGCTGCGATTTCTGCGGATCCAAAAAATGGCCGCAGTCGCCCGCGGAACGTTGGGCCGCCGGTGGAATGGATATCGCTTCGAGGCTCTTGCCAAACAGGCGTTGGACGGTCTTTTCGTCCTTCCCGTAGCGCTCGAAAAGCCACTCGCGAAATCGCTTCTGGGCGCAAACCGTCTCATCGCATCCCCTGGCAGCCTCCTCGGTGTCCCCAACTGTCAGCATGTAGCCAAAAACATGCCCGCCAAATTTCGACGACGACACAAACCGGACGATGTTCTTCAGCGCGACCGCCGTGTCATTGCGCCAGCGCACGGACGAGAATGACTGGCGCAGTCCCTGACTTCCCGGTTTTCCGCCACCGTCGGTTTCCTTGGGATGCAACAGGTCCCACCACGCCGGGCTATCGCAGAATATGCGCAGCAAATCGATGGCCTGGGGATCCGCGTCCAGGACTTCCTGGAGGCTTTTCTCGATAACCGAGTAGTCGATGATGTCCTGTCCCCTCCAAAGTCCGCGGGTGTTCCACTTGACGGGTTTGTCTCCGCCGAGCCACTTGTCGGTCAGCGTCAGGATCACCACATACGTGTGAACGCCATGGTCGGCCATGTTCTTGTAACGAAATGGCTGGGGATAGTAGGACGTGAATGCCATCGGAAACCGCGGCGCACCGTTGAAAAACAAGGTGGGCCTGCCCGTGCATGGTTTGATCTCGCAAGAGACTTTGCCCGCAGCCGATTCCTCCGCCATGCTCGTGGCGGACGACGTCACAAGCAAAGCCAGCGGCATGAGGCAACAGAGGATGCGGGAAATTCCCGCGGCGAAAACCACGCGCCGTCCAAAGGCCGGATTGAACCAGGTCCGTGTCTCAGCAGATGCCATGGCAGCGTTCTCCAATTTGAACTTCAGCGAGGCCGCTATTTTTTCGGCTGCAACCGCAGCCGGTCGGTGCTGTAGTTCGCGCGGTCCCACGTCGGATAATACGCGGTGGCCAGCGGCGTTGGCGCAATCGGCGGCGCGTTCTCGCCCGCCGCCAGCACGCGGTAAAGCCGGTAAAGCGGCCCGGTAAAAACCAGCTGAAACCGCGACAGTTTATTCGGTTCGAAATGCAGCCGGTAGGCGGCGACGTTGGGCGAAATGACCGGATGATTGCTGTCGTAACGCGCGTGGCCCGGCTCCACCTCCGTCAGCGTTCCGATGTCCAGCACCAGATAACGCGCGCCGTGCCGCTGGCAATACGCCGCCAACGCCTCCTCCGGCCCAAACAGCGCGTTGTCGAACGCCAGCAGCGCCGTGCGATTGCCCGCGTCCAGCATGTCCGTCCGCAACAACACCGGCCGGCCCGTGTCTGCCGCCAGCGAGCCGCCGAGTTGTGGCGAGGCGGCCAGCGGCGCGTCCGGCTCCGTGCGATAGCGGATCTGTTTGACCAGCGCCAGCAAATGACTCCGGTTTGGGAACTCGTTCTTGCCGCTGTAAACGCTCAGCCCGCCCAGATTCGCCGCCAGCGCCGCCGCCAGCAACAGTGCCGCGAAAAATCGCGGCCGGTTCCCCAGCCGCCACACCGGCGGATAGCGGCCGACGTTCAGGGCAAAATCCACCAGCGATCCCGCCATCACCGCCGCGGCCCACGCAAACCAGCCGTCCAGCCGCGCCGCCATCAGCCACAGCATGACGAGCAGGGCCGTCAGCGTCACCAGCAACGCGCGCTCGAAAGACAACGTCACCCGCGCGCCGCTGGCAATGGCGATGGCCCCGACCATGTGCCGCGCCTGAATAAATGGCAGCGCGATGGCCAGCGGCGCCAGCACGATCAATCCGGCCGCCGACAGCCACCAAACCGACGCCGCCGGACATTGCGCCGCGCAGGACCACAACAATCGCACGCGCTCGTCCAGCACGTGCGGCAACAGCGGCATCTGGCCGAAACACGCCAGTTTGGCCGCCGCCAGCCGGACCAGCAGCGCAAAGTCCGCCAGGTGCGACCCGTGCCACCACTCCACCGCCAGCGTCGTCACCGCCAGCACGGCGAACGAAACGGCATACAGCGTCACGGAGATCATCCTCCGCCGCCAGCGAAACTGGCGCGGCATCAACCCCGCCATCGAGTCCGTCACCCGCCACCGGTCCGGCAACGGAAGCCGCGTCACCCGCAACAATCCTCCCAGCAAGACCCACGCCGCGCCAAAAACCACCGGCCACGACCACGCCACATCCCGGGCTTGCAGCGCCGGCACCGTCAACCCCGCCCCCGCCGTTGCCAGCGCCAGCAGCGCCACCGGCGCGTAAAGCGACCGGCCTTGAATCGTCCGCGCCGTCGCCCCTGGTTTCAACTCCGTCACCAGATCGAACGACAAGTGATGGAAATCAATCGCCGCCGCCGCCGCCATCATCAGAAACAAGAACCATGTTGCGCCGGGCCAGATCGTCAGCGCCCACCAGCAACAACCGGCCGCCAGCACCGCCCGCCACAGTTGCCGGCCGCTCACGGCCGTCACCGCAAAATGCGCCGTCAGAAACAACCACGGCAATCCGACGTCCTCCACCGCCAGCCGCGGCCCGGCCGTCGCGTGCAATCCGCCGAACGCGCTCGCCCACAAACACGCGCTCGCCAGTCCCGCCAGTCGGCTCTTCCACACCTGCCGCGACAGCGCGTAAACCGGCCACACTGCCAGCGCCGTCAGCGCGCTCCACCACCACACCAGAAAGACGTGGAACGGCATCGCGCCGATGTTCGCCACCACCTCCCGGTAAACGACCGCGGCCAGTTTCTCGGCCACCCAACTGTCCGCCGCGCGCGTGTCCGAACCTTCCGGCCAGCCGAGCGCCCTGTCCTGCGCCGGCAACGCCATGCCGGCGGCGAGCATCTTCGCGTAGCGGTAGCGCACCGCGTCCTGGCCCCAGAATGTCGCCGTGTCGTCCGCGCGGCTGAACTCCGCGTGGTCCAGCACGCGCGCCGCCTTGAACCACGTCGCGCCGGCCCAAAGCGCCAGCAGCGCCAGCAGGACCAGGCACCGGCGAAGATTCTCAGAAAAGGGCGTCACAAACGACAGGCTTAACCCGACTCCCCTTCCGATTCAATCTGCAAAATCACCAGCGGACTCTGCCGCCAGCGGCTTGACTTCGCGACGCCAAATCCTACCATGCCGTCCTTAAAACCATGACTATACCGACTGACATCCTTTCTCGTGCGGCGACCCAGGCCCGCGGCCTGGCCATGGACGCGGTTCACGCCTGCAACTCCGGCCACCTCGGCCTGCCGTTGGGCTGCGCTGAAATCGGCGCGGCCCTTTACGGCTTCGCGCTGCGGCACGACCCCGACCAGCCGAAGTGGCTCAACCGCGACCGCTTCGTGCTCTCCGCCGGCCATGGCAGCATGTTCCTCTACACGTGGCTGCATCTTTCCGGCTATCCGAAGATGACGCTGGAGGAAGTCAAAAAATTCCGCCAGCTCGGCAGCCAGACGCCGGGCCATCCGGAATCGTTTGAAACCGCGGGCGTCGAGGCCACCACCGGCCCGCTCGGCCAGGGCGTCGCCAACGCGGTCGGCTACGCCGTTTCGGGCAAGATGGCCGCGGCGCGCTTCAACACGCCGCAGCATGTCATTTTCGACCATCACATCATCTGTCTCGCGGGCGACGGCTGCATGCAGGAGGGTGTTTCGTCGGAGGCGTCGGCGTTCGCTGCCCATTTCGGACTCGACAACCTGATCCTCATCTACGACTCGAACGAGGTCACGCTGGATGCGATGGCCAAGGCGACGCAGAGCGAGGACACGGCGAAGCGTTACGAGGCTTACGGTTGGGACGTGCAGACGATTGTCGGCCACGACATGGAGGCGTTTGTCTCGGCGTTGAAACGGGCCAAGGCGGCGAAGAGCGGCAAGCCGCAACTGATTATCGCCAAGACAGTGATCGGCAAGGGCATCGCCGAGGTCGAGGGCACCAGCAAGGCGCACGGCGAAGGCGGCGCAAAGTTTATTGATACCGCCCGCGCGGCGCTGGGGCTGCCGGCCGAGCACTTCTACGTCTCCAACGATGTCCGCGCCTACTTCGCGCAGCACAAGAAGAAGCTGGCTGCGGATTACGAGAAATGGAATGCCAACTACCAGGCATGGCGTGTTGCGAACCCCGCCCAGGCGAAACTGCTCGACAGCGGCTTGAACAAGGAAGTGCCCGCCGGTTTGCTAGGCAAAATTCCGCCGTTCCCGGCCGACGCGAAGATCGCGACGCGCAAGGCGGGCAGCGACGTGCTCCAACCGCTGGCGGAGGCGCTGCCGCTTCTGATCAGCGGCAGCGCCGACTTGCACGGCTCGACGCTCAACTACATCGCCGCCAGCAGGGATTTCACGCGCGACAATCCCGCCGGCCGCAACATCCGCTTCGGCATCCGCGAGCACGCGATGGCCGCCATGCTCAACGGCTTTGCCTACGACGGCATCTTCCGGCCGTCCGGCGCGACGTTCCTCGTGTTCGCCGATTACGCGCGGCCGTCGATCCGGATCGCGTCGCTCGCGTCGCTGCCGGTGATCTACATTTTCACGCACGACTCCATTGGCGTCGGCGAGGACGGCCCGACCCACCAGCCGGTGGAAACGGTCAGCGGCCTGCGCGTGATGCCGAACCTCGACGTGATCCGCCCGGCCGATCCGGAGGAAACCGCCGGCGCGTTTGTCGCCGCGCTGGAGCGCACGAACGGCCCGACGCTGCTCTGCCTCACGCGGCAGGCGGTGCCGATGCTCAACCAGATTCCCGTCCCGCAGCGCCGCGAGGGCGTGTTGCGCGGCGGCTACATCGCGCTCAAGGAAAAATCCAAACTCGATTTGATCCTGCTCTCCTGCGGCAGCGAGCTGCAACTCGCGCTCGAAGCCGCCAAACAACTTGGCGACGGCGTGCGCGTCGTGTCGCTGCCGTGTTTCGACCGGTTTGAGCGACAGCCCGCGGCCTACCGTGAGGAAGTGCTTCCCTCAAGCTGCCGCCGCCGCGTGGCAATCGAGGCGGGTGTGCCCGACCTCTGGTATCGTTACACCGGTCTCGACGGAAAGGTCGTCGGCCTGAACCGCTTCGGTCTCAGCGCGCCGGGCGGCACGGTGATGAAGACGCTGGGCATCACCGCGGAGAGCGTCGTCAAGGCGGCGCAGAGTCTGCCGCCCGCGTGAGTTGAACTGGATTTACGGCCATGCAAAACGAAAAAGAACTGATCGCTGCGGCGCGCCGGAAGGCGCTCACACTTTGCGAAGGCAGACTCGTGCCGCATCATTCATGCGGCGTCTGCATGGCCGAGACGTTCAACCTGCCGAGCGCGCCCTACCAGGCGTTGCGGCGCGGCGGCGTCACCGGCGACGGCGAGTGCGGCGCGATCAAGGGCGGCGAGCTGGTCATCGGTCAGTATTTCGGCGACCCGAATCCGGCCGGGCCGGTGTCGCCGAAGTTTCGATCGGCGATGGCGTATTTCCGCGCGCAGTGGGAGAAGCGCGCGCCACTCGGACCCGGCGGCCGGCGCCGGCCCGACGGGACGCTGGACATCATCTGCAATCACCTCACCGGCCCGCAGGGAGATTTCGCCGGCGAGAACCGCCAGAAGTTCTGCGTGGAGCTGGTGGGGACGATGGCGGAGATTCTCGCCGAGACGCTGCTGAAATTCGGCGCGACGTTCGAGATCAAACCGGTTGGAAAGTAAGCGGCGCGATTCCGCAGCTTTTCTTATCCACGGATTGCACGGATTGCACGGATTTTCACGGCGAAGGGACATTCCGTGCAATTCGTGCAATCCGTGGATTCCATTCGCGCTACAACAGCTTGGCCAGTTTTTCCTTCGAGCTGGCGAACACGTCTTTGTGCAGGCTGCCGCCGTGGCTGTCCATCGTGACCACGCAGGGGAATTTTTCCACTTCCAGTTCCCACACCGCCTCGGGGCTGCCGAACTCCTCCAACATGCAGACGCCGCGCACTTTCTTGATGCACTCGGCCAGCACCTGCGCCGCGCCGCCGACAGCGTGGAGATACACGCAGCCGAACTCCTTGCAGCCCGCCAGCGTCTTGTCGCCCATGCCGCCTTTGCCGATGACGGCCCGCAGGCCGAGCTTCTGGATGACCCCGGCCTGATACGGTTCCTCGCGCGTGCTGGTGGTCGGGCCGGCGGCTTTGCAGACCCACTGGCCGTCTTCCTTCACCATCACCGGCCCGCAGTGGTAAAGGACGCCGCCGCGCATGTCCACCGGCAGCGAGCCGCCGTCGTGGAGGAACTTGTGGACCGCGTCGCGGCCGGTATGGACGACGCCGGTGATCTCCACGAGGTCGCCGACATGGAGCGAACGGATGACGTCTTCGGAGATGGGCGTTTTGAGTTCCATGGTCTTACACGCAGCGAACGAAATTCACCGCAGAGACGCAGAGAGCGCAGAGTTTGTTTGTTTCTCTTTGCGTACTCTGCGTCTCTGCGGTGCGATTATTTTTCAATAGAGCCATTTCTCAATCGTCCCGCCGTCGGCGCTCAGCACGACGCCGCGCCGCCGGAAGGCCCAGCACATGTAACTGATGCTGACGAAATACGACGCCGGCAGGCGGTTGACGGCGCAAATCTTGCAGCCGAGCAGCGTCGTCTTGCCGCCGAAACCCATTGGGCCGATGCCGAGCTGGTTGGAGGTGGCGACGATCTCTTGCTCCAGCGCGTCGAGTTCCGGGTTCGGGTTGCGATCGTCGAGCGGGCGCAGGAACTGCTCCTTCGAGAACGCGTAGCTCGTGGCACGGTCGCCGCCGATGCAGACGCCGAGCACGCCGGGACCGCAGCCCTTGCCCTGCGCTTGCAACACCGCGTCGAGGATCACGCGGCGGCAGCCTTTCAGGTCGCGGTCGGCGCCGAGGCGCGAGTCGGGCAGCGAATACTGCGCGCCGACGTTCTCGCAGCCGCCGCCTTTCAGAATCAACCGCACGTCCACAGCGGTCGCGCCGCGCGTCTGGGTGAAATGAAACGTCGGCGTGCCGGGGCCGAGATTGGTGCCGCTGTTCTTGCCCGTCAGCGAGTCCACAGAATTCTGGCGCAGGAAACCCTTCTTCGTCGCCTCGGCCACGGCCTCGCGCGCGGCCTCCTCGAACACGAGCTGGTCGCCGCCGACGGGGACATGGACGTAGAAGAGGATCGAGCCGGTGTCCTGGCAGATCGGCTGGCTTTTCCTCGCCGCTATCTCGATATTGGCGTGGATGGTTTTCAGCGCGAACTCGGCCGTCGTACGCCTTTCCTCCGCTTGGAGCGACTCGGTGAGCACGCGATGGACGTCGTCGGGCATTTCCGCCGACGTGCGGCGGATGAGTTCAAGCAGGTTCTCTTTCAGGCCAGCCATGCGCGCCAATGTAGGTTGTGCCGCCGAAGTTTCAAGCGGAAGTTTTGAAAACGCCGCTGGAGGGCGAAGCGGGCATCCCGCCTGTCGGATTGGCGCGCAAGCCGTCCAGGATCTGAAAAACGGACTTCAACGCCGAGGCGCAGAGGAACGCGCAAAGGCTCTGCGTACCTCCGGCGATCTCTGCGCCTCGCCGTTGAAGTCCTCCGCCCACGCGGGATGCCTTGCCCCGCCAGACATCCAGCCATTTTTCTGTCCTCCGCTTCCCTGACTTGATTTTTTTCAACTTTGATGGTGAGTTGCAGGTGGCGAAGTGACCTAATAGGACAGACGGAAAAATAGACAAACTGGAGAGTTGCCATGCCAAAGTACGAATATACCGCCGTGGATGCCCGCGGCGTCGAAAAAGCCGGCGAGATTGACACCGAAAGTCCCGCCGCCGCCATCAACAAGCTCAAGGAGATGGGGTATTTCCCCACCAAGATCACCGAGGCGGGTGCCGGTCACTCCCGGAAGTCCAAACCGGGCGCGGCGGCCGCCAAGGGCGGCAAAAAGAGCGGCTGGCAGCAGATGGAGATCAAGATCCCCGGTTTGACCGACCGGGTGAACAAGAAGCTGCTCACGATTTTCACGCGCCAGCTGGCGACGCTGATTGACGCCGGCCTGCCGTTGCTGCGCGCGTTGCGGACTCTGGAGCGCCAGGAGCGGAATCTCGCGCTCAAGAAGACCATCACCGCGCTGGCCGAGGCCGTCGAGGGCGGCTCGACGCTCTCCGAGGCGATGCAGCACCACCCGCGGGTGTTCGACCGGCTCTACATCAACATGATCCGCGCCGGCGAGGCGGGCGGCGTGCTCGAAGTGGTGCTGACGCGCCTGTCGGAGTTTGCCGAAAAGGCGCAGAAGATTCGCGGCAAGGTCCTGGCGGCGTCGGTCTATCCGTGCGTCGTGCTCACCATCGCCATCACCATCCTGTTCTTCCTGATGACCTACATCGTGCCGAAGTTCCAGGACATCTTCAAAGACCTGCTCGAAGGCAAGCCCTTGCCGCAGTTGACGCAGTATGTGATGAATGCCAGCAAGCTGATTCGCGAGAACGTGCTGTTGGTCGTGCCCGCCGTGGTGGGATTCGTTGTCATCTTCAACATCCTCGTTAAAAAGGTGCCGCCGCTCACCAAGCTGTGGGACACCTTCAAGCTCAATATGCCCGCCTTCGGCCCGATGATCCGCAAGGTCGGCATCTCGCGGTTCACGCGGACGCTGGGCACCCTCATCTCCAGCGGCGTGCCGATTCTGCAAGGACTCATGATCGTGAAGGAGACCTCCGGCAACCGCGTCATCGCCGACGCCGTGCAGCGGGTGCACGACTCGGTGAAGGAGGGTGAATCGGTGGTCCGGCCGCTGGAGGCCAGCAAGGTCTTTCCGCCCATGGTGGTCTCGATGATTGACGTGGGCGAGGAAACCGGCGCGCTGCCGGAGATGTTGATGAAGATCGCCGACAACTACGACGAGGAAGTGGACAACGCCGTCGCCGGCATCACGTCGCTGCTGGAACCGATGTTGATCGTGTTCCTGGCCGTGGTGGTCGGTGTCATCGTCGTGGCGCTGTTCCTGCCGCTGGTGACCATCCTCCAGACCCTCGGCGGTGGCACAACGACTTGAGCGGACGTGGAGCGTGGAGAGTTATGTGTGGATTTGAACGAGATGAAGCGATGAGAAACTGGAATGACAATGTGGTGGAACCGGTGTTGCGCCCCGCGGCGCGATCTGTGGACGCCCCGCGGTCCACTGCCCACGCTTCACGCTGCAGGCTTCACGCGCCACGGTCCCCCGCCGCCTTCACCCTCGTCGAACTGATGACGGTGATTCTGGTCATCAGCATCGTCTCCGGCATCGTGATCGCCGGCGCGGGCTATGCCAACAGGATGGCGATGAAAACGCGCACCCAAACCACCATTCAGCAGGTTTGCACGGCCATAGACAGGCATGACACGGACAGGGGATGGTATCCACCTGATTTAACTTGCAACAGCGATGGTGGCGCTCTTTTAGGCAACCAATTTGTTTGGCCGTGTGAAGCTCTGTGGTTCTGGCTGGAGTATTGGGGGCCGCACCAGCAATACCCCAAAGAGCCCTACATGATGTTCAAGCGCGAGCAATTGGTGGCGGGCACTACCAAAATCAATGCGGCGTTTGACCAGTCGGCCGGCAACTTCATGCGGATAGTGGACTCCTGGGGCAATCCGCTGAATTACAAAAGCTACAACGGAAACAGCTACAAGTTCAACGACGGCACTATGATGCCGCGTCACAATAATAGGACGACCTCCACCATCTGGGGTCTCGAAGCCTATGACATATGTTCCTACGGCGGAGACGGCACGACTTGGAGCGACCTTAACAAACCCTTTGATCGCCAACAAGACTTGAGCCTCAGCCAGATGACGACCGTGACTCATTGGAACGGAACCGACCATGGCCAGATTCCCATTTATTTTTTCAAGCCGTTCGACACCATGGTTGGCGGTGGTGGCGGGACAAAGCACTGTTATGGCGGTGAGGACAACGACGACATCAACAACTGGCAGCGGCGGTGAGCGCAGTTAGAGGTCAGAAGCTAGAAGTCAGAGACCCGTGAATAATAATCAGTGACCAGTGGACAGTTTGGATGAGGAATAAATTTATGAAGGTGATGGCGTGGCGGAAACGAATGAGTGGAGGCTTTACCTTGGTGGAGTTGCTGGTGGTCATCAGCATCATCGTGGTGTTGATGGGTTTGTTGTTTCCCACGATCGGCACCATCAAGAACGCCGCCAACAAAGCCAGGGCGGGCGCGGCCGTTCAGAGTCTTTGCACCGCCGCCAAGTCTTACTACAACGAGTATGGCCAGTGGCCGTCGCCGACCAGCGATATGGACCTCGTTTTGACGTTCAATGGGTTGCTGAATCCCCAGTCGGGTACGAAGGTCAGCAACGGCCAGGCGGCGCAGGACAATCCCCGCGCCATCCAGTTTATGGAGCTCAAGCTCAAGGACGTGACCATGGTCGGCACCACTGCCGGCCAAAGCCCGCTGGCGTTTTACGATCCGTGGGGCATGCCTTACGCTTACTGCTTCGACAACGGCAAGAAAGGGAACTACTACCAGGGACCGTTGCAAAACGGCACGCCCTCCGGCGCGCAGGGATGGACGGATCAGAACGCCTACGACAACCAGCTTACCGTGCCGTTCAAGGACGACTCCGGTGCGACGATCCTCCCCGGAGGCTTCGCGTTCTTCTCCGATGGTCCCGACACACGCACCGGCACCGACCAGTCGGATCCGGGCAGCAAAAACCCGGCCAAAGCCTACGAGGATGACGTGAGGAGCTGGAGGTAACAATGGAAATGCGCGCTTCCCGCTCCCGCAGCGCCTTCACGCTCGTCGAGTTGATGGCCGTGATCGCCATCATCGGGCTGATGATGCTCGTGGTGTTGCCGGCGATCCAAACCAGCAAAGGCAGTTCGCTGATCAGCGCGGCCCGGCAGTTCTCCAACGACCTGAACCTCGCCCGCCAATACGGCATTGCACGCAACTATCGGATGCGCGTGGTGATTGCCATCGACAAGACCATCACGGATTGCCAGACCACTATTCCCGACTTGATGTCCATGCAATACAGCGCCTACGCCATCATGTATCAGGGGAGAATTGGTTCAGATTCCAGTGTGCAGACTACGTACTGGCAGACGGGAAGACTAGCAAACCAGCCGAATCTGCCCTACGGCAAGGATAGGTGGTATTATGTCCAAAACTGGACATTCTTGTCTAAAGGAGTCGTTTTTGATCCCGCTCCGCAGGATTTGACGTCGGCTGACGGGAAAGGCTTGGGTTTGCCCATGACAACGGTCTTCTTTGGCCAAATGGCGAATCAAAACCTGTGGGACGGAATAACGCTGGACAAACTGCCCTTTCCTTACAGGAATTCCGACACGGATCCACAAATGGGAAGCACGATGGCCTTCATCGAGTTCAAGCCCAATGGCATGCCTTCCATGGCCGGTTCTGTGCGCTTGATCAACGGCAACGTCATGGTCAGCAGCGCCAACGGTGGCGGCGCGACGTTGGTTGTGCAGGGGCGCACGTCCCCCAAGACGGCGAATGGAACCAGAGATCCGGCGTCTGAGAATTGCGTGGTGCTGAGTTGGGACAATATCATCGGCAAGGTCAAATGGACGCAACCCGGAATATGAATGCGATCAATGAAGAGTTCAGAGTGAAGAGTGAAGAGTTGACTCCGGCCGTCGCAAACCCAAGGACTTCCCGCTCTTTGTCCGCCATCTCCCATCTCCCATCTCCCGCCTCCCATTCCCCTTCCGGCTTCAGCCTTGTGGAGGTCATGATTGCGATCGGCATCGTGGCGTTCGCCGTCGTGGGCATCCTCACGGCCTTTCCCGTCGGCATCGAGGCCGCGCGCGATTCGCGCGACGAAAACACGGCCACGTTGATCGCCGATGACATCTTTAGCCGTATGCGCTCCCAAACTTTTGGTGGCTCCTCCATTTCTGGCGGCAACAGTTTTGTATGGCCGGAGGTGCCGTTGAAAAAACAAACTTCAGGTTTGAAGACGAACTATACCGGCTGGACCCCCACTGGCAGCATGTTCTATTATGCGCGGGACGGCCGGCCGGCCAACGCCGACAGCACGGCCGATGGCAGGCCGCCCACCGCAAACACCCCCTACAAGAGCGATGAAGGCTATTTTGGCGTGCGGATCTATGTGAACAATAATCCGTACTATTCTAACTTGAATGCCGGCTCGTTGAGAGCACGCGAGGATGATTCCATGTCCAATATTCCCGATGTGGCGTGCGTCATCCTGGAGATTTCCTGGCCCGCCCGCGTGCCGTATAACAACCGCAGGTTCAAGAGGCAGTTCGACACCGCCATTGCCAATCTCCACTAATCATGAACACACGGAACCCACCGCGCAACACCGAACGGCAAACGGCAGGGGGAAGGAATCCGGAATCCAGGATCCGGAATCCCAAACCTCTCCATCACGGTTTTACCTTGTTGGAAGTTTTGGTGGCCACCGGTGTGCTCGCCGTGATGGTGACGATACTCTTCCAGTTGTTCGCCGAGGGGTCCAACGCATGGCGGATGGGGGAAAAGGTGGCGGACGTGAACCAGGGCGTCCGCACGGCGATGGACTTGCTTGTTCACGAAGCGTCGCTGGCGGTCATTGACACCACCACGAATCCGAACCTGCAAGGCATGTCGGTGGTCGTGCAAAGGCGATCCACGGGAGATCAGCCGGCCAATGATCCGACGCCCTACGGCGTTTACGACGAACTTTGCTTCGTCGCGCCCGTGGAGATTGGCAACGACGTCACCAATTGCGCAACCGCCACAAGCGGATACCGGCCATTCTGCGGTATCCGTTATTATGTGGCCAAGGCACCCATGGTTGGCAGCCAGCGGCAACAGGTGTTGGGCAACCTGACCCGCGTGATTTACGCGACGGCCAACAGGGGCGGCTCGACCACTTTCTACAACAACCCGTGGTCGGTTGGTGCCGGTATCCAATCGAATTCCGTTGTGGTCGCTGAAAACGTCCTCTCATTCCGCGTGCAGCCCGCACAGTATGACCCCGCGCAAGGGTTGAGGCCGGCCAATGCGGAGATGTTCAGGGACATGGGCTCGGACCAGTCGAAAACGATTGACTACAATAGTTTTAGCGGAAAAACCCCCTGCTATCCCGGCATCTATGTCGGCTTGTGCGTTGTGGACAGCCGGTCGGCCAGCCGCATCAATCAACTCGGTTTGAACGCCGCAGTCAAAACGGTGGGATTCCAAACCATCACCAACTGGACCCTGATTCACTTTGAGAACTTCAAACCGTGAAATCCCGCAAAAACTGGAGCGCAAGACGTCACTTGAAATCGAACACTGAATGCTGGAGGCTGAATACTGGAACGTCCCGCCGCGGCATCGCGCTGATCATTACGCTGACGATCATGGCGCTGTTGCTCATCCTGGCGACGGCGTTCGTCGTGAACATGCGTACCGAACGCACGGTGGCCTTCAACTACCGGCGGCGAGTCGAGGCGCGGCAGGCCGCGCTGGCCGGCCTCGACACCGGGATCGCCAAGATGGCCAGGTTCTACACCGATGCCGAGTTCGTCAAGGGAACCGTGGCGACCATGGCCGGCCGGTTCTACTACACCAATGGAGTTGGCGCGACTGTTACCATCCCTGGCGTCACCACCCCCGCCTCGCGCTGGGCCTACGGCTTCACTAACATGCTCATGTTTTCCTGGCTTTTGCCAGGGCCGCAGGGGGTGTTTTCCGCAGGCTTCACGAACTGGGCGGACAAGGTGAATATGAACGGAGGCAACTTCTGGTGGCCTCAAAACGTGGGACAATCGGGCAGCTATCTGCCCATTGCCAATCCATCCGTTAATTCGTATCGGGCTGGCGCCGCCGGCACCAGTTGGGGGCCGGATAAGGCAGCCATATGGGCCGCCTACATACCCTCGAACGGCAACCGTGGAAGCTACGCCAAGTTTGCGTTCTGGATTGATGACGAGTCGTCCAAGATCAACATCTCCAACGCCGCCGCGCCCGATTTGAGCGCCGCCCCTTTTAGTGTCGATAACAGAACGACGAACTTCTGGGCGGTCGGAACGCCTGCCTACCCATGCGGCATGATCGTGCAACCGGATCCGATCAAGCATATAACCAAACAGCTCAGTACGGTTGATCTGTCCATGTTGGACGTCGGCAAGGCCTGTCCGGCCTATCCTTACCCTGTCGCCAACGGGCCTTGGACGGACGCGGCCACGCTGTCTGGCATTGAAGCGCTTCGAAATGGCAGCACCTGGCTGCCGTTCCAGACACCCGAAGAAGTGTTGAGTTTGAATAACAATCTGACCATGAACGACTATCAGGCCGTCAAGTCCTGCCTGACCGCCTGGAGCGCCGAGAAAACCGATTTCTCCCACTTTTTCCGAACCAGTGCCGGAGCGATGATTCCCCGCGTCAACGTGGGCAATCCGCTTAACAATCAAGCGGATGGCATCGGGCTATACAACTTTTTGACCGGCTCGACCTCAACCAACGCCAACCTTCCGCTCTCAACATTCATGGCAAACTCTTTCGGTTCCTCCAAGCCAACATACCAGAATAAATACACGGACACGCAACAGCCCTTCCTTAAAGGCGGCCCGGGCCAAATCGCCGCCAATATTGTCTCCTATTTGACTGATCCCACCCAAGGGGGAGTGCTAGCCTCGATTCCGATTGGCAGCGGCCAGAATGGCACCGCCGGCATTGCATCGTCACCGTATGAAGCGAAATATACAGCAAGCCCCACCGCCGTTCCCACCGGCCCTTGCGGGTTGTGGAAGGCCGCGTATATGAACGAAATCGCCGTCAGCTTTGTCTGGCAGCCGTTGGATGCGAACGTGGACATGTCCACAAAGCCGCCCACGCTGACGAGATGGCAATTGTGGGCTTCCGTTTGTGTGGAACTGATCAATCCCTACGAGATTATCCTGCCCATTTCCAACATGTCCTACCGGGAGGAATACCACATTTTATTCGACAATTCGGCGTCGCAGTTCAAAGTCACAGCGGCTTGTAGTCCTTCGCCCCCCCCAGGCCCTGTTCTTTCATCGCCGCCTGCCTCGCTGACGTTCTCCGGACCCGTGAGTCCGAATAACTACAGCTTTGTAGCCGTGCAAACCTACACCAATTTGTGCCAGGCGTGGCCGGTGACTCCGCCAACGCTGCCGACGAATACTCCGCCCGCGATCACCACACTCAATGTTACGTTGCCGCAACAAATCCGTCAGACGATGTGGAATGGAGCCAGTGGCACCACGCCGGCGGATCGCTACAGCATCATCGATTGGTATAGCGTGAAAACCCAGGGCAGCGTTCCCAGTGGCTATTCCGGCACTCCGCTCACGCCTACAAGTTTAGCGCCGCCCAAGATGACGTGGAGCGCGGCCCAGCCGCTGCCTAACGCGGCCGATGCTGCGTTTTGGATCGGCAATCCGACCAGGGTCTCCATCGCCAAGAACGATCCGCGCGTCCATGCCTGGTATGATACAAAAGGCGCTGTGACGCTTGGCCAAGCCGCGCCGAATTGTCGAAACGCGGTCTATAACTCGGCGAATTTCTCGTATGACGGCGACACCGAACCGACCGCGCCTGCCGCCAATCCGCCCGAGACTCGCTCCAATTTCGCCATTGCCAACCGGGGCATGAGGTCCGTTGGCGAACTGGGTTTCATCCACACCGGCAAACCGTGGCGCTCGCTGTCGATGCAATATTTCGGCGCTCAACATGACGAGACCGGCGCCATCGGTTCCAGTAACAAGGCGATTCCCGACTGGGCCATCATGGACCTCTTCAGCGTCAACTCGCCGCCCATTTACGGCCGGGTCAACATCAATACCGGTGGCTGGCATTTGGGGAATCACCAGACCGGCGCCTACCAGGGATCCTATCCGCAATGCCCCACATTTGAGGAGCGTAAGTATTTTCCCGTCCACCCCAATCTGCTTGCAGATTGGCCAGATGCTAGTTACCAGCTCAGATTCAATAATTTGGCCTTCAATTCGGGGAATGCTTTCTGGAACTACTTTACAATACGCATGTCGGCCTATAATGGATACCGCTATAATACCGTAACCCAACCGACATTGGATGTGGCCAGCGTGCCGCTTGCCGCCGCTTTGGGCGTCATTCCCAACTCCCTCTATCGCAACAGACTGGCCAACTACATTAGTTGCTATTACCACGCCACCAATCCAGGCCGAACCACCTTCGCGCCTCAGGGCGATTTTTCGGATGCATCTTTTAATGCCAATAGGGGGGACATTTACAACCCTTACTACACGGTGAGCCAGATTTGTGAGCTTCCCAATATGAACTACCTCTTCTCCGGCGACGGGACGCAAACTGCCACTACGGACGCCGACAAGGAAGATACCATCCGCCGCATCATCGGCGTCCTGACCACCCGCGGCGATGTCTTCACAGTTCATGCGAACGGCTATTCGGACAGCGGCGAGGCCCGGGTCATGGCGGTCGTCGAGCGCATCTATGACCCACTTGCGACACAGCTTAGCGACCGAAACAAGTTCCGCATCCTCCAGATGCGCTGGATCAGCGATTAGCAACAGGTGTAGCTGGCTTTGCCCTTGTGGCAGCGGTTGATCTCCGGAGCCTGTCGGACTTGGATCGGGCGGCGAGGTGGATCGCGACCTCCGGGCGCGAAAAGCGCTGGGGAGCCAAAGGGCGGTGCTTGTGTTGAGCTTCTCGTTTTCCAAGAGTGACCTCTGTCCCTTGCCTGCTGCCAATCGCGCCCGAAGGTCGCGATCCACCTTTAGTAGTGCCGCCTTTGCACGGATTCATGGCTGGGACGCACCGCCGCCGGGCTATCGGCGGCATCTACGGCGCCTTCGGCCCGACGCGGGTGGGGGCAAGGATGGCCGCATGGCGGGGTTTCCGCCTAGGTTTTTTTCCTAAGGGGGCGTAGGTGTTTTCCCTATGGCGGTCGTCCAGAAACGCCGCTACAATCCCTGCGCGGTTGAAGCAGTCGTGACGGTTTTACACGTCGCGTCGAGAAGGAATGGCCGCGAGGTATTGAGAGATACATGAACTCCGACAAGGCTTCACTCGCCTTCGGGAACCGGCAGGGCAGGCGGCCCTTCCGGGTTTCACCGGACGCCGTTTCCACCGTCGCCGCCTTCGGGGTTTTCGGCATTGGCGCGCTGGTGCTGATCGGCTGGGCCTCCAACAACGCCGTTCTGAAGAGCCTCCAGCCCGGGTTGATTTCGATGAAGGCGAACTCCGCCGTCGCCTTCATGCTCACGGGCCTCGCGCTGTGGCTCTTGCAGGCGAAGCGCGTCCGCGCGCGCGCGGGCCGCCACGCGGCCTGGGCGTGCGCGTCGGTCGTGGTGGCGCTGGGCCTGCTCACGTTCGCGGAGAATGTGTTCCGATGGGACCTGGGGATTGACCAACTGTTGTTCGCGGAACCCGCCGGCACGGCCCAGACGATTCATCCGGGCCGCATGGCGCCGACCACCGCGTTGAACTTCCTGCTGATCGGTGTGTCGCTGCTCCTGCTGGACGTGCGGATGCGTGGCGGGTATCGGCCGGCCCAGTTTCTGATTGTTTGTGTCGGCATCATCTCGGGTGCGGCGTTGCTGGGCTATGTCTATGGCGTGTCGGTGCTGTTCTCGCCGAGCGCGGCGGTCAACCCGATGTCCGTCCCCGCGGCCGTGGCCGGCCTTCTCGCCTTCGCCAGTCTGCTCCTGGCCCGGCCGGGGCCGTGGCTGTTGGGGATCCTGACGGACGAAAAGCCCGGCAGTCTGATGGCGCGCCGGTTCTTCCTGCCGATCCTGCTGTTGCCTGCGGTGCTGGACGTGGTGCTGCTGTCGGGCCAGCACGCCGGACTCTACGATGACCACATCGCCGCGGCGGCTCATAACACGTTGATGACGGCCATCTTCATGGGGTTGGTGCTGGCGGCAGCCGCGTCGTTGAATCGAATCGAGGACAAACTCCGCGCCTCCGGCCCCGGCCAGGCGGGTGGGTCGTCATCGCGTTCCGCCATGCCGGAAGTCCGGCCGCCTGCGGGATTGTGGTCTGTCTGGACTGTCATATTGGTTGCCGCCGCCACGCTCCTGCGTCTGGGCTTCCTGCAACTGTTGGGCACGCGCGCCACTTACATCACTTTCTATCCTGCCGTGACGCTCGCCGCGTTGTATGGCGGCCTGCCGGCGGGTTTGCTGGCCACGGTGCTGTCGGCCATGGTGGCGGATTACCTCTGGCTTCAGCCGGTGCACAGCTTCGCCATTACGGACCCGGCCGACTGGTTGAGCATTGCGATCTTCATCGCCAGCGGCACGCTGATCTCCATCGTCGCCGAGGCGATGCACCGCGCCCGCGCTCGCGCCAGCCAGGCCGAAACGCAGGCCCGCGTCGCCGCCGAACGCGAGCAGGCCGCGCAGGTGCTGAAGAAAGCTTACGACGAATTGGAAACACAGGTTCAGGAACGCACCGCCGAATTGAAGCAAGCCAGCGCTTATAACCGCAGCTTGCTCGAAGCCAGTCTCGATCCTCTGGTGGCCATCGGCCCCGACGGCAGGATCACCGACGTCAACGCCGCCACCGAAATGGCGACGGGGTGCGGACGCGCCGTGCTGATTGGGACGGATTTCTCCGACTACTTCACCGACCCGGAAAAGGCACGCGCCAGTTACCAGCAGGTTTTTCGCGAAGGTTTCGTGCGCGACTATCCACTGGAGCTGCATCACCGCGACGGCCGCGTGACGCCCGTGCTCTACAACGCCTCCGTCTATCGCGATGAGAGCGGCAACGTGACCGGCGTTTTCGCCGCCGCGCGCGACGTCACCGCGCAGAAGCGCGCCGAGGTGGCACTCCGCGAGAGCGAGCAACGGTATCGGACTTTGTTCGAGACGATGGACGAAGGTTTTTGTGTGGCCGAGATGATCTACGACGCGAACGGCAAGCCGGTGGATTACCGCTTCGTGGAAATCAACCCGGCGTTCGAAAAGCACACCGGTCTCAAGAACGCGTTGGGCAAGACGATCCGCGAGATAGTCCCGAACCACGAGGCGCACTGGTTTGAGATTTACGGCCGGGTGGCCCGGACGGGCGAAGCGGTGCGGTTTGAGAGCCGCGCCGCCGCCATGAACCGTTACTACGACGTGTATGCGTCCCGCGTCGGCGGACCGGAGAGCCGAAGAGTCGCCATCCTCTTCAATGACATCACCGAGCGGAAGCGCAGTGAAGAGATCGTGCGCCAAGCCAGCGCCTACAACCGCAGCCTGCTGGAATCCAGCCTCGATCCGCTGGTGGCCATCGGCCCCGACGGCAAAATCACCGATGTCAACGCCGCCACCGAAATGGCGACGGGGCGCGGGCGTGCCGCGCTGGTCGAGACGGATTTCTCCGACTACTTCACCGACCCGGAAAAGGCGCGCGCCGGTTACCAGCAGGTTTTCCGCGAAGGTTTCGTGCGCGACTATCCGCTGGAACTGCGCCACCGCGATGGGCGCGTCACGCCGGTGCTCTACAACGCCTCGGTTTATCGGGATGAGAGCGGCAAGGTCATCGGTGTGTTTGCCGCCGCGCGCGACATCACCGAGCAGAAGCGCGCCCAGGAGGAAATCCGGCGTTTCACGGAAGACCTCCATCGCAGCAACCTGGATCTGGAGCATTTCGCCTATGTCGCCTCGCATGATTTGCAGGAGCCGCTGCGCGTGGTGAGCAGTTTCTCGCAACTGCTGGGCCGGCGCTACCAGGGCAAACTCGACGCCGACGCGGACGAGTTCATCGCCTTCATCGTGGACGCCGCCAAGCGGATGCAAACGCTGATCAACGACCTGCTGGCCTTCTCGCGGATCGGCACGCGCGGCAATCCGTTCGCGCCGGTGGAATGCGAGGCCATCCTCCGGGCCGCGCGGGAAAACCTCGACATGGCCATCGCCGAGAGCGGCGCGGTCATCACGCACGACCCGCTGCCGACGCTGCTGGCCGACCCGACGCAGTTGACGCAGCTTTTCCAAAACCTGTTCAGCAACGCCATCAAGTTCCGCCGGCCGGAGGCGCCGCCGCGCATCCACGTCGTCGCCGCGCGCCAGGACGGCGACTGGCGGTTGAGCGTGCGCGACAACGGCATCGGCATTGACCCGCAGTATTTCGAGCGTATCTTTATCATCTTTCAGCGCCTGCACGGCCGGGAGCAGTATCCCGGCACGGGCATCGGCCTGGCGGTCTGTAAAAAAATTGTCGAGCGGCACGGCGGCCGCATGTGGGTGGAGTCCGAATCCGGAACAGGCTCCACCTTCCATTTCACCATTCCGGAAGGCAAAAAAGAACCATGACAAACTCCGAACGGCAAATCCGGCCCATTGACATCCTGCTCGTGGAAGACAGTTCCGCCGACGTGCGCCTCACGCGCGAGGCGCTCAAAGAGGCGAAAGTGGTCAACAACCTCCACGTCGTGCCGGACGGCGTGGCGGCCCTGGACTTCTTGCGCAAACAAGGTCCCTATGCCGCCAGTCCGCGCCCCGATTTGATCCTGCTGGACCTGAACCTGCCCAAGATGGACGGACGGGAGGTGCTCGCCGACATCAAGAAGGACCAGGACTTGAAGCGCATCCCGGTGGTGGTCCTCACCACCTCGCAAGCCGAGGAGGATGTCGTGCGCTCCTACAACCTGCACGCCAACGCTTACGTCACCAAGCCGGTGGACCTGAAACAATTCCTGAGCGTCATCCGCGCCATCGAGGAGTTCTGGCTTGCCGTGGTGACGCTGCCGCCCGCCAACGGAAAGAAAAAATAGACCGCCGTGAAACTTCTCCTGGTCGAAGACAATCCGCCCGATGCCCGCCTGCTGCGCGAGACGCTGAAACAGGCGCCGGCGGGCGCTTTCCAGCTTGAGCACGCGACCCGGCTGGACGCGGCGCTCGAGCGTCTGCGCCAGGAGCCGTTCGACCTGGTGCTGCTGGACCTCGGCCTGCCCGATTCCCAGGGCATGGCATCGGTGACGCGGATGCAGCAGGCCAACCCCGGCCTGCCGATGGTCGTGCTCACCGGTTTGAACGATCCGGGTGTCGCGCTCGAAGCCGTGCGCGCCGGCGCGCAGGACTACATTGTCAAAGGCCTCTTCGACGCCGAATTGCTCGCGCGGACCATTCGTTACGCGGTCGAGCGCAAGCGGGGCGAGGAGGAAATCCGCCGGCTCAACGCCGACCTGGAGCGTCGCGTGGTCGAGCGCACCGCGCAACTCCAAGTTGCCAACGACCAATTGCGCAAGGAAGTGGCCGAGCGCAAGCAGACGGAGCAGAAAATCGCGCAATTGAATCAGGATTTGCAACACCGTGTTGCGGAGTTGGAAACGATTTTCGACACGTCGCCCATCGGCTTGGCCATCGCCGAAGACCCACAGGGACTCCACATCCGCGGCAATGCCGCCAATGAGCGGCTGGTCGGCGTGCCGCCCGGCGGCGAACTCTCCTTGAGAGGACCGCAGCGGACTGGCTACCGCGCGTTGCGGGACGGGCAGGAACTCCCCGTGGACGCGCTGCCCATACAGCAGGCCTGCCGCGGTGAAACTGTCACGGGCGACATCATGGATATCGTGCGCCCCGACGGGAAGATTGTCACACTCTACTGTTCTGCCGCGCCGTTGCTCGATGAGCGGGGCCGGCCGCGCGGGGCGGTTGGCGCGTTCATGGACCTCTCGGAACTCAAGCGCGCCGAAAATGCGTTGCGCGAGAGCGAGGAGCGGCTGCGGCTGCTGAGCGACAACCTGCCCGACAGCGCCGTCTATCAATACGTCCACGAACTCGACGGCCGGCCGCGTTTCCTTTACATCAGCGCCGGTATCGAGCGGCTCAACGGCGTCACTGTGGAGGAGGTGTTGCGCGATGCCTGCACGCTGCACCGGCAGATGCCGCCGGAATATGTCGAGCGGCTTGTCGAGGCCGAGGCGCGCAGCAAGCGCGACCTGACCGACTTCGACATGGAGCTGCCCATGCGCCGGCCCGACGGCGAGCTGCGATGGATGCGGTTGCACTCGCGCCCGCGCCGGCTGCCCGACGGCCGCACCCTCTGGGACGGCGTGCAGGCCGACATCACCCCGCGCAAGCAGGCGGAAGCCGAGCGGCAGAAGTTTGTTTCCCTGGCCGACCACAGCACTGAGTTCATCGGCATGTGCGACATGGATTTCAAGCCGCTGTATATCAACGCCGCCGGCTTGCAGCTCGTCGGGCTGGAGTCGTTGGAGCAAGCCGCCTCGGAGCGTGTGCAGGACTTCTTCTTCCCCGAAGACCAGCCGATGATAACGCACGAGTTTTTCCCGAAGGTGCTGCGCGAAGGCCGGGGCGAACTGGAGGTGCGCTTCCGGCATTTCAAGACCGGCGCGCCGCTCTGGATGATCTACAACGTCTTCCAGGTCAAGGGCGAGGACGGCCAGGTCCTCGGCTTCGCCACCGTCAGCCGCGACATCACCGAGCGCAAGCGCACGGAGGAGCGGGTGCGGGCGAGCCGCGACGAGTTGGAGCGCTTCAACCGTCTCCTGGTTGGCCGCGAAGCGCGGATGATCGAAATCAAGAAGGAGATCAACGCGCTCCTCGTCGCCGACGGTCAGCCGAAACGCTATCCGCTGGAGTTCGAGGAGGAGACCCCGCAACGCCCATGAGCAGCGAAGAGACTCATTCTCTCAGCAGCCGGGGCAACGAGGCGGATGCGTCGCCAATGACAAGCCCATCCGCCGCCTTGCGTCGGCGGCCGCACGGGACGGAGATGCACGAGGAACTGCAACTCATTCTGGATTCGTCGCCCGCGATGATCTTCTACAAGGACCGGGAGAACCATTTCCTGCGGGTGAACCGGGCTTTCGCTGAGAGCATGGGCAGGAGCAAGGACCAGTTGGAAGGCCGTTCGCTCTTCGACCTCTACCCGCGCGAGCAGGCAGAGGCTTTTTGGAAGGACGATCAGGAGGTCATGGCGTTGGCCAAACCCAAGCTTGACATCGTCGAGCCGATGCAGACCCCCGCCGGCCTGCGTTGGGTGCAAACCAGCAAGGTTCCCAGCCTCGATGCCGAAGGCAACGTCATGGGCGTCATCGGTTTCGCTGTGGACATCACCGAGCGTCGGCAGGCGGAGGAATCGGTGCGCAAGAGCGAACGGCGGTTTCGGACGATGGCCGACGCCATACCGCAACTGGCCTGGATCGCCAACGCCGATGGTTGGATTCACTGGTATAACCGCCGCTGGTATGAATACACCGGCACGACGCCGGCCCAGATGGAAGGCTGGGGTTGGCAGAGCGTCCATGATCCCGGCACGTTGCCCGGCGTGATGGAGCGATGGAAGGTCTCGCTTGCCAGCGGCGAGCCGTTTGACATGACTTTTCCCTTGCGCGGCGCCGACGGCATCTTTCGCCCGTTCTTGACGCGCGTGATGCCGTTGAAAGATGAATCAGGCCGCGTGCTCCAGTGGTTCGGCACCAACACCGATGTCTCCGAGCGCCAACAGACCGAGGAGGCATTGCGCGAGAGCGAGGCGCGGCTGAAGCGGGCGGAGGAGCTCGCGCACCTGGGCAGTTGGGATCTGGACCTCGTCAGCAACGAGTTGAAATGGTCCGACGAGGTCTATCGCATCTTCGGGCTGCAGCCGCAGGAGTTTGCCGCCACCTATGAGGCGTTTCTGGAACGGGTGCATCCGGAGGACCGCGCGGCGGTGGACACCGCCTATTCCGGTTCAGTCCGCGACGGCCGCGACAGCTACGAGATCGAGCACCGGATCGTGCGGCAAACCAGCGGCGAGATTCGGTGGGTCCACGAGAAATGCCAGCATCTTCGCAACGCCGACGGAAAAATCGTCCGTTCTCTTGGCATGGTGCACGACATTACCGGGCGCAAACGGGCCGAGGAGGAGCAGCGCCGGGCCGCGGCGGAGTTGCAGGCGGCCAACGCGTCGTTGCAGGAGTCCCGCCGCGCCGCCATGAACCTGATGGAGGATGCCGTCGCCGCGCGCGAGCAAGCCGAGCAGACCGGCGCCGCCCTGCGCCAGACCGAGGAACGGATGCGGCTGGCCGCCGAGGCGGCGGAACTGGGCATGTGGGAAGCGGACCCCGTCACCGGCGCTTTGAACTGGTCGGACCGCGCGCGGATGATCTTCGGCGTCGCTGCCGACGCGCCGATAGATCATCAGGTTTTTCTGAAGTGCCTGCATCCCGACGACCGGGAGCGCATGCTTGCGGCCCGGCAGCGCGCGCTGGACCCGGCGGGCGACGGCCGCTACGAAGTGGAATATCGTGTCCTCTGGTCCGACGGCACGGTGCGATGGGTGGTCGCCAGAGGCCGCGCGTTCTTCAGCACGGTGAAGGGCGAGCGCCGCGCCATCCGCTTCGTCGGCACCGTCAGGGACGTGACCGCGCGAAAGCTGGCCGACCTGGACTTGCGCCGCAGCCGGGAGCGTTTCCAGTTGCTCTCCACCGTCACCGCCCGGTTGCTGACCGCGGAGAACCCGCAGACCATCGTCAACGAGCTGTGCACGGCGGTCATGGAACATCTCGATTGCCAGGCGTTCTTCAACTTCGTCGTGGAGAAGGCTCCTGTAGCGGCGGCCTCCGACCGCCATCCGACTGTAGCGGCGGTCTCTGACCGCCGAGAAGACGCTGACGGAGAATCACAAAGCCGGCGGTCAGAGACCGCCGCTACAGGGGCCGGCAACGGCTCCGCGCCGAACGGCCGGCTGCACCTCAACGCTTACGCCGGCATTTCCGCCGGGGAGGCACGCAAGCTCGAATGGCTCGACTTCGGCGTGGCCGTTTGCGGCTGCGCGGCGCAGGGCCAATGCCGCATCGTGGCGGAGGACATCCAGCATACGCCCGACCCCCGCACGGAGTTGGTCAAGGGCTACGGCATCCAGGCGTATGCCGCGCATCCGTTGATGACGGAAGGGCGGCTGCTTGGCACGCTGTCGTTCGGCACGACGCAGCGGGCGCGGTTTGCCGACGACGAGCTGGCGTTGATGAAGACGGTGGCCGACCAGGTGGCCGTGGCGATGGACCGGATGCAGACGGCGCACACGTTGCGCCGGCTCAACCGCACGCTCAACGCCCTCAGCAAGAGCGACCGCGCCATGATGCGCGCCGAGTCGGAAACGGTGTATCTGGCGGAGGTCTGCAAGAACATCGTCGAGGACTGCGGCCACGCGATGGTCTGGATCGGTTACGCCGAGGAAGACGAGGCCAGCAGCGTCCGGCCCGTGGCCAGCGCCGGTTTCGAGGAAGGCTATCTCGAAACGCTCCGCGTCACCTGGGCCGACACCGAGCGCGGACGCGGTCCGACCGGCACGGCCATCCGCACCGGCAAGCCCTGCGTGTGCGCAGACTTGCTCACCGATCCGAGGCTCGCCCCGTGGCGCGATGAGGCCGTCAAGCGCGGCTATGCCTCGTCGCTGGCGCTGCCGCTGACCGCCGAGGGCAAGACCTTCGGCTCCATCACCATTTATTCACCCAAGCCGGCGGCGTTCCATGAAGATGAGATCGTGTTGCTCGGCCAACTGGCCGACGACCTGGCCCACGGCATCCACATGCTCCGGTTGCGCAAGGCCCGCGAGGCGTTCCAGACAAAACTGCTCCAGAGCGAGACGCAATTCCGCGCGATGTTCGAGCTGGCGGCCGTCGGCATCGTGGAGATCGACCTGCAAACCGGGCGGCTGTTGCTGATGAACGGCAAGTTCTGCCAGATCACCGGCTACAACCGCCCGGACATGCTGGGGAGACCCTTGGCCGAAATCATCTACCTCGACGACAGGCGGGCGGTTTCCGAACTGTTCCAGCGTTTCTTGAGAGGCGAAACGCAGGACTACCGCAACGAGCAGCGGGTGGTCCGCAAGGACGGCCGGATCGTCTGGGTGTCTGTCAATGTCAACGTGATCCATGACACGGCCGGCAAGCCGTGGCACGCCGTGGTGGCGATTGACGACATCAGCAATCGCAAGGAAGCCGAGCAGGCGTTGCGGCGCGCGAAGGAGGAATGGGAGAAAACATTCGACAGCGTGCCGGACCTCGTTGCGATCCTCGACAACGACCACCGCATCATCCGCGCCAACCGAGCGATGGCCAAACGGCTCGGCGTGGAGCCCCATCAGTGCATTGGCCAGGTTTGCCACCGCTTTGTGCATGGCTCGGAGAAACCGTATGCGTCCTGTCCGCATTCGGTGACGTTGACGGACAGCGGGGAACACGTGGCCGAGGTGAACGAAAGCCGGCTCGGCGGCGATTTTCTGGTCAGCACCACGCCGATCCTTGACGACGACAAAAACATGGTCGGCGTGGTGCACGTGGCCCGCGACATCACGGCCCGCAAGCAATTGGAGACCCGGCTGCGGGAGATGAACGCCGTGTTGGAACATCGCGTGGCCGAGCGCACCGCCGACCTGAAAAAGGCCAACCAGCGATTGCTCCATGAGGCCGAGAAACGCAATCGGGCCAACCGCGCGCTCCGTGTGCTCAGCGAAACCAACGAGGCGATCATCCGCGCCACCGATGAGGCGGCGTTCCTGAAGCAGGTCTGCCGGATTCTGGTGTCGAGCGGCGGCTACCGGGTGGCGTGGATTGGCTTCGCCGAGCACGACCGCGCGAAAACCATCCGGCCCGTGGCCGAAGCTGGCTTCGAAAAAGGCCGTCTGAAATCCCTGCGACTTTCCTGGGCCGATGCTCTCAAAGGCCGGCGCCCCAGCGGCGTCGCGTTGCGCACGGGCAAGACGGTCGTCTGCCGTGACGCGGTCAGGGACCGGCGATTCCGTCATTGGAGGAACGAAGCGACCCGCCTCGGCGTCGGCTCTGCCATCGCCCTGCCGCTGAAGCTGGACCGGCAGCAGATGGGCGTGCTGGCCATCGCCGCCGTCGAGGCGGAGGCGTTTGACGCGGGTGAGGTGAAGTTGCTCACCGAACTGGCCGGCGATCTGGTCTATGCCATCGGGTCGTTGCGGACGCGCCAGGAGCGGCAACAGTTGCAGGAGGAGGTCATGACCATTACCGAGGCGGAGCGGCGGCGGTTCGGCCAGGAGTTGCACGACGGCCTCTCGCCGCAATTGGTCGCCGTCCGGTTCGCCAGCGAGATGCTGCACAAGAAACTCAGCCAGGCCTCGTCTCCGTACGCGCCCCAAGCCGCCGAAATGACCGAAATGCTCGGCGCGACGGTGGACCAGGCGCGCAATGTGTCGTTGATGCTCAATCCGGTGGCGCTCGAAGCCGAGGGGTTGATGGCCGCGATCGAGAGAATGGCGGCGGACGCCGGCCGCATCTTCAAACGGTCGGTGCGGTTCCTCTGCCCGCAACCGGTTTTCGTCGGCGACAACACGGTGGCGACGCATCTCTACCGCATCACGCAAGAGGCGGTCCGCAACGGCATCATCCACGGCAAAGCCACCCGCGTCACGATCACCTTGCTCGCCCGCGAAGGATTCATCAAACTGGCTGTCATGAACAACGGTCTTCCCTTTCCCGCCGTCCTGCCGAAGGGCACCGGCATGGGACTCAAGAACATGCACTACCGCGCCGAAGTCATCGGCGCGCATTTGGAGATCCGGCCGCGAACGCAGGGTGGCACGCTTGTAACGTGCATGCTGCCCGTCCGCGGTCCCGCAACCAGGAGAAAGCACTCATGAAAAAAGCATCCCCCAAGGCAGCTCCCAAGCCCGCGCGCATCCGCGTGCTGGTGGTCGAAGATCACCCGATGTTGCGCAAGGGCCTGGTCCAATGCATCAACGACGAATCCGACCTTACTGTTTGCGGCGAAGCGGCCTCCGTCGCCCAGGCCATGAAACTGGCGCCGGCGCAAAAACCCGAAGCGGCCATCGTGGACATCGGCCTTCCCGACGGGCACGGGCTGGAGCTGGTCAAGAATCTCAAGACACTGCTGCCCCGATTGAAGATCCTGGTGCTCTCCATGCACGAGGAGTCGGTCTATGCCGCGCGCGCGCTGCAAGCCGGCGCGCTCGGCTACATCATGAAAAAGGAATCGCCAGACCAGATCATCCTCGCGCTTCGCAAGATCCTTGGAGGAGAGGTTTCCATCAGCGGGGCAGTGGCCGGCAGGCTGTTGACGCGGGTGGCCAACCAAGGCGCGGAGACGCCCTTGACGCCGGAGGAACAGCTCAGCGACCGCGAACTGGAAGTCTTCGAAATGATTGGCCAGGGCAAGGACACCAAGGTAATTGCCGATCTGCTGCACCTGAGTCCCAAGACGGTCTCGGCCCACCGGGAAAACGTCAAGCTCAAGCTCGGCTTGAAGGACGCCAACTCATTGGCCCACCGGGCGTTCAACTGGATGCGGGATCACTGATTCCCTTGGCCGCGGAGCGGCGCTGGATCGCAGCCCACGGTGTAAGAGGCTGTCTCAAAACGCGTTTCGCCCCCGTAGAACGGATGTCCAGGGCGTGTTGCCCAAATCGTTCCAGCCGCGGAGCGGCGTTAGATAATAGCCCGGCGTTTCAGGGCCTGTTGCCCAAACGCATGATTAGAGGCAGTGGCGGGAATGGCGGCGGCCAGCGGCTGGGAAGCGGTTGGCCGCCAATGTATGACCCGTTGGGCGGGTGCGAC